>OLRB01001360.1_pt1 | contig 10567 bp, 9 predicted proteins | sample 1672751 | NCBI WGS metagenome assembly OLRB01 (sample SAMEA3136720, study PRJEB25190) | human gut metagenome | biome: human gut; feature: human-associated habitat; material: faeces | place: Austria | collected 2013
ATCTCAATCAAATTCTTTCCAAAATTTTACAACTTTAGATTTATTTTAAAATTATTTTCTCTCTAATTTTACAACTTTAGTTTTACTTTTTAATTTTTTCTCTTTTATTCTAAAATTATCTTCTCTCAAAAATAACTTATCTTAACTAAAAAAATCAATTATAATAACTTTTAAAAAAGTAAATATTATAATTTTTTCAGTACTAAAAACTATTATTCTCAAAATTTAATTTTAACAGAAAAAAGCCCTGTACTCAAGTATAAGGCTCATTCTCTATACTATTTTTCAATCAAATCTTCCATTTTACAGTTCAAAATTTTAGCCATCCGATATAATTTATCCGCACTCGCTTTATTTATATCCTTATTCCTCTGCTCATACATTTGAATTGAACGCAAACTAACTCCAGAAAGTTCAGCCAACTTACTCTGACTTAACTTGCATCTTACCCTTCTTCTCTTCAAATTTGTTTCGTGAAAATATTCTTTTAATAGAGAATCCATGATTTCAACAAACTTAGTTATATCAGCTTCATGCAATGTATAGTACATATTCTGAAGCTCCTCAAATGAAACTGCCTCAAAAATCTCAGAATAACTCCTATTAGAATACCATTGATAGTATGCAACTGCCCATCCAATCCAATACTCTCTTGTTCTAAAAAATCTATCCTCAGCTTCTATTTCAAATTCCTTGCCTGTCGTTTCATAAATTACATCTACCAAAATCTCAATACCACTTTTTCCTGTAACATACTTTGGTTCCCCAACTTCCATACTCTTACTAATAGAACTCACAAGAAATAATGTAATAAAGTCATTCGGTTGCATTTTCAAGACATTAATTGCATAATCAAATGCATCTCCTAGAGCTGACTGAGCCCTATACGCGTACATTTCTTGGTATGCGTGGATCGTCATTTTTTATCCCTCCTCTGATAATATCCTGAATATAGATACTATCATCTTCTTCATCGAACATTTCCCAATAAATTCTATTTGCTTCATCATTTCTATTTTTTCTTAATTCATAATATTCATCAACCTTAGCCTCTTCATAACCTTCATATTTCAATTTTGAAAAAGCAAATTTAGATTTAATAACTATTTGTTCTCCTAGCTTTCCAAGTTTCATGGCTCTCGCAAGCTGTTTTACAGATATTCCATTATTTAAAAAAGTTTCTGCATAATCAAAATATGAATCATCTGCACGATATCCTATAATTAAATCATATGCATTTACATTTATTCCAAAGTTATCAATTAAATATCTCTTTGCTCTTCTAGCTATTGGTGTCTTTATAGAAAACACTCTATGCTCTATTAAAACAGCAATCCAATTCAAAATTGTGTAGTCGGGGCTATTCAAGTTTAGAATTTTTAAATACTCAGTATCCAATGTATATTTATTTGAAAAACCATCTTTCATTGAAGAGACTGCCCATTCCTTTGCAAGCTCGTTACTCTCTGTACAATAGAAACCTACTCCAAAATCATTATTCTTCCTACCTTCTCCAAAAATAGGTTGCTCTATAACATCCTTCGAGCCATGATATACAGTAACTAACTTATCCATACTATCTCCTCCTCTACTTAACACAAATATATCACTATAGTGATATATTTGCAATCTATAAGTATATACTATTAGCAATAAATCCACTTTACCTTTCAAACTAATCTTAACTTTTTACCACTTTTCACCAAATTTTATATGTTGGAAATGGTAAATTTTTTAGACAATAAGTCTAAAAAATGTTATACTTATCTTAAAGAAATAGACAATAAAAAGGGAGAAATTGTAACTTAGTGGTATGAGTAATATTTCCCCAAGAAATATTTATATTTGGAGAATCACTCTTGTCTGCCAACTAGAGTGATTTTTTTATTAGATCATATATCATAGCACCTATAATCCGGATAATTATTTCATCCGAGTGCTTTATGATTATCTTCAATAACTTCTTAATAAAGTCAATAAAACAATCTAAAATTTCCAATCTATCGCCTCCTTTCTCCAACTTTCATGAGAAAGTGGTGAATAGTAGGAAACATCACTCTCAGTTACAATTTCTCTTAAATTTATTATATCATATTAACAATAATTATTTTATAAAAAATAATTATGTTTATCTTTTACAGAATTTCAACCTATCTTCAAAATAAATCAAACTTTGCTACCTAAGTCTGTAAATTACTCAATTAAAAAGGCCGTTGCATTAATTGCAACAGCCTCATATTTTTAGTAATTCCAGATATACTTTCCTCTTTCTCCTGTTCCATAGAAATCAGCAAATGTTATATCAAAAATATTCTCTTTAAAGTCTACATCTATCTCATTCTTAATTATATACTGCCAAATTCCTGCATGAGAAATATCACCCTGAAGAAGAATTCCTTTAAGCTTACCGTCTCTAAGAACTGCCTTCTTGTAGTTTTTAGAATCTTCCTGCTCTACAACTTTGTCCCCTTCCTCTTCTCTTATATTTCCAAGGCAAAGAGTTACTAGTCCGTAGAAGTTCATAGTATTCTTCATAGCAAATCTATCTTCGTATTTTTCTTCCATACCAGTCATATTTCTAGCTGCAGTTTTTCCCTGCTTCATAGCATTTGGCCATATTCCAGAAAGGCCTGCAACATCTCCTGCTGCATAAACATCGTCCACACTAGTTTTCATAAAGTCGTCTACAACAATCCCTCTGTCTACTTCTACATTGCTTCCTTCTAAGAATCCTACTGCTGGTCTAACCCCAGCTGCAACGATTATCATATCACAAGCAACTGTTTCTCCTGTATCAAATGTAACTGCGTGAATCTTTCCGTCCTCAGAGCACTCAGCCTTATCAGCTTTGCATCCAAGATAGAATTTTGCACCTGCTTCTTCAAATTTTCTCTGGTATTCTTCAGCTGCATGTGGATTTAACTGAACAGGAAGTATGCTAGGAGCCATTTCGACTATTGTTACATCCTTACCTCTTTCAAGAAGTCCATGTGCAGCATCAAGTCCAACAAGACCTGATCCAACGATAAGTATCTTTTCTGATTCCTCAGCCATCTTATCTATTGCCTGAGCATCTCTTAAATGTCTAAGCCCAAACACGTTAGATGCCTTTCTAAAATCTCCAACTGGTGGTATAAAACTATTTGCACCTGTTGCTATTAGAAGCTTGTCGTATTTTACAACATCACCATCTAAAAGAACAACTTCCTTATTAGCTGTGTCTATTTTATCAACTCCAACCTTTTTCCAGTCTATATTGTTTACTTCAAAAAAGTCTTCACTTGTGAAGTTTAGAGTCTTTTCATCTCTCTCATGTGATATATATTTATGTAGCATACAACGAGAGTGTACAAACTGATCTTCTGAAACCATTGTAATCTCAGAGCATTTGTCTAATTTTCTTAATTCTTCAGCTGCTGTAATACCTGCAGCCCCTACACCGATAATTACATACTTCACAGATTACACCTCCTCTACATGAATTGCTTTTTTAGGACATGATTTTACGCAACTTGGCTCTCCACCATGCTCTAAGCAGAAATCACATTTTATAACTTTTGTCTTAGTTATTCTGTCTGGTTTTAATACACCAAATGGACAGTTCATTACACACATAAAGCAAGAACCACATCTTTTTTCATCGTATGTAACAAGTCCTGATTCTTGGTCTTTTTTAAGAGCACCACTCATGCAAGACATCACACATTCTGGTTCATCACAATGTCTGCAAAATACAGGACGATAATTTCCTTTTTCGTCTTTATATATAAAGTTTCTTGATTCATTTTCTGGGTCAAGAAGGTTTAGTGTATATACATCGCCTTCATCTTTTCTGTGAGCCTGCATACATGCCACTGAGCAGTTTTTGCATCCATCACATTTTTCGTAGTCTACAATTATTCTTTTCATATAGGCGCCCTCCTTAGATATTAAGTGCAGCACGTTTTTCTTCTATAATTTTTTCAAGAATATCAGCTGTTTCTTTTGCATCTGGGTTTATTATTACCTGTCCACCTGTTAACTGTTTCATATCTTCAGTTAATACTTTTACCGCTACATCACTTCCTGTTACAAATGGAGGTAATCCTAAGTGTAGTGGTAATCCTAAAGCAAGTCCGAAGCATCCATCAGCAAGTGCCTGTTCTTCTAGCCACTGAGCTGCAGATAATACAAGTGGTAACTGAGGTAAATCTATGCCTATAGCTTCAGCTAATTCTGTAGCTACTATTTCTAGTCTTCCTATTGCTAGACATGGACCAAAGTTTAATACTGGTGGTATTCCTAAAGATTCACATACTTTTCTTAGTTTTGGTCCAGCGTATTTAGCAGCTTCTGGATTCATAAATCCGCAGTTTTCTATTCCTCCTGAAGAACATCCAGCAGTTAAAACTATTATGTCTCTTGATATTAATTCTTTAACTAAATCAACACTTAAAACATCGTGTCCTCCAGCAGTTAAGTTTGAACATCCAACTACTCCTGCAACACCTTTTATTTCTCCAGCTACTAATAAGTCTATAAGTGGTTTCCAGTTTCCACCTAAGAAGTCTTTTAATGAACCTTCACTTACACCAGTTAAAGCATTGTCGAATCCATGATCTTCAAATAAGTTAAGCTCCACATTTCCTCTTCTTGATGTATAAGATTCTATTATTTTGTCTATTATCTCTTCTGAAACAGCTTCTCTGTTTTCGAAGTCGAATTCTTTTAATTCTGCATTTGCTTTTTTAGCAACGCTATCTATACATATCTGTTTTATTTTTAATTCGTCACATATTGGCTCGATTCCTGGAAGTGTACAGTTGAATTCTGATATAACTGCATCTATTGCACCAGTCGCAAGTATTGCTTCACTTGTGTAGTTGTTTCCAGCGTGCCCATCGAATATATCTTCATAATGAGCACCTCTTAGCTGTAAGTCCTGTCCAACGCAAGTACATCCAACTAATTTGAATCCTTTTGCTCCAACTGCTTCAGCTTTTTTAACAACATCTTCTTCAGTTAATCTTTTCTGAAGGTATGTAAACATTGAGTGCTGATGTCCAGTTATCATTATGTTTATGTAATCAGGGTTTACAACTCTCATTCCTACAGGAGCAAGTCTTATTTCTGGCTCTCCTAAAACTATATCGTTTAGTAGGTTTGTAAGAGTTAATCCGTATATACCTGTTGAAATTCCTAGTTTTAAGCAATCTTTTAGCATATCAACTGGATCTGAGTTTAAGTTTGTTGAACATTTTACAACACCATGACATACTTCTGATTTTGCCCCACCAGGTAGTATTCCAAGTTCTTTCCAGTTTTCATATCTTGGAGCATAAGCCATTTTTTTGATTAATTTCATTTCTTCAAATTCAGGAAGATATAAATCAGCTAATACAGCATCTGCAACCATTTCTGCTCTTTTGTGCATATCTTCTTCATGTATTTCAAATATATCTGCTAATTTGTTTAACGCATTTATTCCTTTTATTTCACCTTTTTTCTGAGCTACGTCTTTTACGTTTCTCGCTGTATTTTCAACAACGTGTATGTAGCATCCTGATCCTGATGCAACTGCTCTTAAAAAGTTTCTTGTAACTATTGTATCTGCATTTGCTCCACATATTCCTCTTGGAGAATCTGGAGTTATTCTACAAGGCCCATTTGAACATAGTCTACAGCAAACTCCCTGTAAACCAAATCCACATTTAGTTTTCTGAGTGTCTACTCTGTGATGAGATGTTTCAAATGGAAGGTTTCTTATGTAACCTTCTAAAGGTTTGTCTGCACTTTTACATGTATTACAGCCATAGCATTTATGATTCATTGTTCTACCTCCTGATATTGGAAATTAATTTTTTAAATTATTTTTTATTATTTTATTATTGCTGTTTTTTATTGCTTCGATTAAAAAATTGATGAATTTGTTATTTTGTTTTGACGTTTTATCTTTTGCATTTTTTATTTTGTACTTCTTTTTATCTTTTGCATTTTTTATTTTTTATTTTGTATTTATTTTAAATTTTTAGTTCAGATTTTTATTTAGACTATTTTAGTCCACTTTAATCCTAAAAATTTTTTAGCTTGAATCCATACAAGTTTTACCATTCTTGAATTTGTACAAGCTTTTTTGTTTTTTAATATGCAAAATTTAACCTTTTTAATGTTTCTTTTTATAATATACTTTTTCTAGTGTCGAAGCTTTTACACTCTCCACAATCGAAGTCTTTATCTTCTAATATTTCCTTTAGACTTCTTCTTTTTAGTAGCATCTCTACCTGGTTTTGAATATAGATTAGCTCCTTATGTACCTTGCACATCCCATTTGCTCCATTTCTGCTACAGAAATTATTTATACATTCCATAACTGCAAAATCTGGTTCAACTGCAATTATTACATCATAAAGAGTTAGTTCGTTTAGGTCTTTTTTTAAACTATATCCTCCATTTGCTCCCCTTTTTATCTCTACTATGTCGCTCTTTGCAAGCTTTTTGATAATCTTGTAAGCAAATGCCTCTGGTAGGATTTCTCTTTCGCATATTGTTTTGATTGTTAATTTTTCTTCGCCTTTTAGAGCTCTGACTATTCTAATTGCATAGTCACTTTCCCTTGTAAATAACATTTTCCATCACCTACTATGTCTTAATCTTATCAAACTAGATAATTTTTGTCAACATTATTTTGTTAAAAAATATATAATCTATAAGCTTGTACTTTTGTAGTGAAAAAAGTGCTATCACAAAACATTTAAAAACGTTCCCGTGACAGCACATTTTATTATTATATGTTATTATACAAGTATGCTAGGATTTTCAAATAAATCTACTAAACTTTTTTTCTCTAAAAAAATAGGGAAAAGACTTTTTATGTTAGCTGGGAATAATCCCTTAGAAATAGCAGTAGAAATAAGTTTTTTTTCAGTAGCTTCCATTAAAATATCTGTATCTTGAGGATCTAAAAATCTCATACCATTTAGAGTTAAAACTTTGACTGGATGTGCACCTAATTCATCACTAATTATATCATCAATCCAATTTTGCATAGATAAATATAGACCTTCACTTCCTGTCAATAAACCAATTAATGCACAAGTTTCACCACTGTATACCAAGGATGGATCTACATTCATTTCTACAAGATATTTAATACCAAATTTAGTAGCTCTTTCCCAATCTTTAGTGGTCATATTTTTTAAATATTTTTCATCGAACATCATAATACTTCATTCCTCCTATTTTTTATATATTTACTTACATATTACCACATTATTTTTCTAAAGTTCAATAACAAACTCAAATTTTCTATATAGAATTAATTTATAATTTCCTTAGAAATTAAAAAATAAATAGGTAACCTTATCCCTAAACAATCAAGTTACATTGTCGATTAAGATTACCTATTTATTTACCATAAACATAATACTACGTATAATATTTTTTATTTATAAAATTGATTATAACCTGTTAACTTCTATTCATTTCAATATGATTTCTACGAATAATACTTTCGACTTCCTTTATTTTATTATTGTATTCTTTTTCACTATATACTTTACTTTTTATTGAAAATTCTGCTAATCTTTTTCCCTTTTGTGAAATATAGAAAGTTCTACATTTTGGACATGTAAATATATTCCAAATTTCATATTCATATCTTTTATAGTATGTTTTCTCTATATTATTAGTTTTTATTTTATAAAGTAAATGATTTCCACATTCACATATATAATATGTTATATAGAAATCAGATCCATTATATAGAAAATTAGAATATTTATCCATTAAATTCAAATTATTATTATCCAATTCTTTTATATTTGTTAATTCTTTTTCCCATTCTATATCTATTTTAATATTTTTCTTCAAAGACTCTTTTATTACTTTCATATCTTTTTCACTTATATTTTCATTTGCATACCATTCTACATTAATATTATTCCTTAATCCATCTTTGATTTCCCGTATCTGATAATTAGAAAATCTTGGATTAGAATACCATATTGGATTTAGTCCTTCTTCTAATCCTTCTCTTATTTCTTGCATCAAATATTTAAATTTAGGATTTGCATACCAAGATACATCTAATCCTTTATTTAATCCTTCTTCTATTTCTTCTAATTCATTTCTTTCAAAATCATAGACTAAATACCATCTAACATCTATGCCATCCTTTAAACCTCTGTTTATATATCTTAGTATTCTTTCACAATAATAAATACTCATACGATTATCAAAGGTGTCTTCTTTTGATTTATTTAATTTATTTATTTTTTCTATCAACTTTTTTATTTCGCAATCTAATTTCACTTTATTTACTTTTGATATTGTTTCATTCCTTATTTCAAGATTATTTTCAATAAGTTTATTATTCTCAAAATTTTCATTCGAATTGATTAATTTAGGTAATCTCTTTTTTACATTATTTTGTATTATTTCCATTGTTTTATAATCAAATTTATTGTTTTCAAATATAGAAACATCTAGTCCTTCTTCTAAGTCTGATTTTATCTCTCTCATTTCATATAAATTTAATTCTTTTCTAGCATATTTTGATACATCCAACCCTTCTTCTAATCCTTCTCTTATTTCTCTCATTTGATATTCAGAAAAATCTTTGTGAGCATAAAATGATATATCTAATCCTTTTTCTAATCCTTCTCTTATTTCTCTCATTTGTTTTTCATTAAAAATATAGTCTTTTCTAGAATAATGTATTACATCTAGCCCCTTTTCAAGACCTTTTTTCACTTCTTCCATTTGATTTTCATCAAATAAAACAAATGTATACCGAGATACATCTATTCCCTCCTCTAATCCCTCTCTTATCACTTTCATTTGTTCTGCTGTAAAAATTCTGTCTCTTAAATGCTCCCTAGTATCATTAATATATGTTTTTACATCTAATCTCTTTTCCAATCCTAATCTTATCTCTCTCATTTGCTTTGCATTAAATCTTGCATCCTTATAAATTGATATATCTAATCCCTTTTCTAATCCTTCTCTTATTTCTTTCATTTGCTCTTCGTCAAAAGTCAAAGAATCAAATAATTTGCTAAAAATACCCATAATCTGTCCTCTCCTTTTAATTAATTTTATACTAATATCTTAGATAGTCGTCGTATTTTATTATGTCCTCGTGTTCGATGAATACTCTTGGTATTCTTCTTGAGATGTTGCACATTATTTCGTGGGCAATTGTTCCGCAGTCATCTGCAAATTCACTTATGCTTACTCCACCCTTTCCAAATACTACAGCTTCATCTCCAACCTTTATATCGTCATCCATTCCTATTTTTATCATACACTGATCCATGCAGATTCTTCCAACTACTTCATAGTCTTTTCCGTTTATGCAAACTTTTGGATTTTTTCTTCCTCTAACAAACCCATCCGCATATCCTATTGCAAGTGTGGCAATTCTTTCTTTTTCTTTTGCTTCATAAGTGCATCCGTAGCTTATTTTTTCGCCAAGCTCTATTGTTTTTATGTGAGAAACTCTAGTTTTTATAGTCATTACAGGCTCAACAGGCACTCTTTCTTTCATAATATCATCTGAAGGATAGCATCCGTACATGATTATCCCCGCTCTTACCATGTCAAATTTCAAATCGTCGCAATCCACTATAGCTGCACTATTTGCTGCGTGCACCAATGGCACTTCAACGCCTTCTTCTTTTAATCTATTTAACATATACTTGAATTTTTCGCCCTGCATTTCTGTAAAGCTCTTGTCAACTTCATCGGCTGCAGCAAAATGAGTAAATATCCCCTTAATACTAATTCTATCCATTTCGCTTATTTCCTTAATCTCACAAATAGACTCCTCAGTAACCTTGAATCCAAGTCTGTTCATTCCTGTATCTATCTTTATATGAACTTTTGCGTCCATTTCTAATTCTTCTGCAGCTTTATTTAACTTCACCGCATCCTCCATAGAATAAACAGTGAACATAACATCGTTTCTGATTATATCTCTGTATCTCTGCTCTGGAGTATAGCCAAGTATCAGAATTGGAAGATCTAACCCCTTTCTTCTAAGCTCCATAGCCTCCTCTGCCCTAGAAACTGCAAGATACTCTACATCATTTTCTTCTAAAGTCTTTGCAATCTCAACAGAACCATGCCCATAAGCATCTGCCTTTACGATTCCACAAATCTTTTCCCCATTATTTAAAACATTTCTTATGCTCTTTAAATTTCTCTTAAAAGCATCTAAATCTATCTCTGCCCAAGCAACCGCCTTAATTCTACTCTTATCTATCATCTAAAAACCCCCAGTCTAAACTAATATCTAATCTATCTAAAAAATCTTATCTTATAATTATAATAGCTTTCTAAATTATTTTATTAATTATTAATTGCTTCTTCATTAATTACTTTATTAATTATTTTCTAATATATTTAAATAACCTTATTCCTTAAAAAATATAACAATTAATAATTTTACACATCATTAAACTAAAATCTCGATGTCTAAAATCAAAAATTGCTTAATAAACTATATAATAATATAAATTACTTTACAACATAAAAAAAGAACCACCTATCTAGCATTTTCACACCTATGCGGTTCTCTTTTAGGTAA
>OLRB01001367.1_pt1 | contig 10509 bp, 11 predicted proteins | sample 1672751 | NCBI WGS metagenome assembly OLRB01 (sample SAMEA3136720, study PRJEB25190) | human gut metagenome | biome: human gut; feature: human-associated habitat; material: faeces | place: Austria | collected 2013
AAAATTTTATAATTCATATATTTACACAAAAATTGTTTAATATTTTTCATTATGATATAATAAAAAAGATTTTTAGATTATTTTAAGATTTAGGAGGATGAAATAATGTCAGGACATTCAAAATGGCATAATATACAAAACAAAAAAGGTAAAGCAGATGCTAAAAGAGGGAAGATCTTTACTAAGATAGGTAGAGAGTTAATGATAGCTGTTAAAAATGGAGGACCAGATCCTGATAACAACCCTAAATTAAGAGATGCAATAGCAAAAGCAAAGGCAGCTAATATGCCAAATGATACAGTACAAAGATCAATAAAGAAAGCTTCAGGAGAGTTATCAGCAGTTGATTATGAAAGAATCGTTTATGAAGGATATGGACCATCAGGAGTTGCTGTTATTGTTGATACTTTAACTGATAATAAGAATAGATCAGCAGGAAATGTAAGAAGTGCTTTCACTAAAGGTGGTGGAAACATGGGAACTACAGGATGTGTAGGATTTATGTTCCAAGAAAAAGGTGAAATTGTTATAGAAAAGGGAGACCTTGATGAAGAAGAATTAATGATGATGGCATTAGATGCTGGAGCTGAAGACTTCAATAGTGATGAAGAAGAAGTATTCATAATCACAACTGCACCAGAAGATTTTGGTACAGTAAGAGAAGCTTTAGAAGCTGAAGGATTAGAATTCTTAGAAGCAGCAGTTAAAATGATTCCAGATACATATACTGAAATTGATGAAGATGCAGCTAAGAAATTCCAAAAGATGTTAGATTTACTTGAAGATGATGATGACGTTCAAGAAGTTTACCACAATGCTGAATTCCCAGAAGGATGGGATGAATAGGACTTTTAAGTAAATTTAGTAGTTCTAGAAATGGGTGAAAACTGAATTGACTATGGAATACCCAAGGAAAACCATAGTCATTTGGCTATGACATACCTTTTGTTGTTACTGATGTAATAACAGGAGGTATTTTTTATGTTATTAGAAGATGCAGTTAGAGAGTATATTTACGAAATCCAATGTAGGAATTACACTAAAAGGACTATCAAGGGATATAAAAACAATCTATTGAAATTTACAAAGCATTTAACAGTAGAGCAACAGATTGAGGAGCTAGAGGAAATTAGACCACAGCATATAAAAGAGTATCTCAACCAATTGAAGGCAAGAGGGTTGAGCACAACGTATATTAACACCATACTGAAGAATATCAGAAGCTTCTACAAATACTGTTATCAAGAAGGATATAGTGGGAATGTAGCTTCAAAAATTGGATGGTTGAAGGAAGAGAAGCCATTAATAAAAAGCTTTAGCGATGAACAAATAAAGAAGATGCTGAATTACTACAAGGGCAATAGCTTTAGGGAGATTAGGAACAAGGCTATCATATCAATGTTGGTTGATACAGGATTGCGAAACAGTGAGTTGTGTGCCTTGAGAATAGGAGATGTGAGAGAAACTGTTGTATTTGTGCGTGGTAAAGGCAGAAAAGAAAGAATAGTACCAATATCACCACAGCTCAAGAAATTGCTGATAAAGTACGAAAGAGTGAGAGAAGGTTATTTGAAGGACAATATATTGCATTATGATAACTACTTTCTATCCTACAGGTGCAGACCCCTCACAGTGGAGGGAATAGAGCGAATAGTAAAGATATGTGGAGAAGGTATCAAAGGTATTAGAGTGTCGCCACATACAATTAGGCACTACTATGCACAGGCTCAATTGCGAAATGGATTGGATGTTTACAGTTTATCAAGGTTACTAGGACATAGTACAATAGATATTACAAAGATATATCTACAGAGTATACAGGATGAATCAATTATTGAGTTGAGTAGAAAAACATCACCATTGAGCAATATTAAATAAATGAGTTATAATTTAATTGGTGAATATTGTATTGGGGGTGGGATGATGGAGAGATATGTATGTTTAGATTCATTACCAAGGAAAAGAGGTAGAGGAAGTAATTGTAATAAAGAGGTCATTGATTGGAAAAATTCCGTAGGATGTTACGTGGATTTTAACTATAAAAACATTAAAGGTAAAATTAAAATTTGTGATTTAGATGGAGAGTTTCTAATAATAAAATATAAAAATTTTGAAACGTATCGAATTAGATTTAGAGATTTTAAAAGAGGGTCATTGGGTAGCTATCTAAATGTTTACACAAAGGAGTTTAAAATTGAAATAGGCACAAAATTTGTAGATGAGAATAGAAATATTACAATTATAGAGCGTGAAATTAGGACTAAGAAAATTGAAAAATACGATAAAGTACGGAAAAAGGTTAGAACTATACAGGAGAATAAAAAATATTATAAATACCATTGTAATGTTGATGGATATGAAAAGTGGATTAGAGAAGAACATTTGTTAAATAGTGTGGGATGTGCAGTATGTAGTGGACGTGATGTAATGCCTGGAATAAATGATATTTCCATTACAGCGCCACATTTAATTAAATTTTTGGTTAATAGTTCTGATGCAATAAAGTATTCAAATAAAAGTCATAAAAGTATAATGTGTAAATGCTTGGATTGTAATTATAAAAAAAGTATGAGAGTTGCTGATTTGTATATTAGAGGTTTCTCATGTCCTAGGTGTAGTGATGGTTTTAGTTATCCAGAGAAGTTTGTTGCTAGCATATTAACACAATTGAATATTGAGTATATAGCGCAATTTAATAAAAAGTACTTTGAATGGATAGAGAATTATAGATATGATTTTTATTTGCCGAAATATAAAATAATAATAGAAGTACACGGACTTCAACATTATCAAGAGTGCGGATTTTCTATTTCATATGAAGAACAAGTGGTAATCGATAAAAGAAAAAAGGAGTTGGCATTAAATAATGGGATTTGTAAAGAAAATTATATTGAAATTGATGCAAGAAAGTCAGAGAGACAATGGATTAAAGAACATATAGAAGAATCTAACCTCAAAAAAATAATTGAATTTGAAAATATAGATTGGAATTTGTGTGAAGAGTGTGCTAACAAAAGCTTTGTTAAAATAGCTTGTGAGTATAAAAAAAATAATGATAGTTGCACTACGCAAGATATAGCTACATTATTAAATATTGATAGAAGTAGTATTGTTGATTATCTAAAAGTTGGAGCAAAATTAGGGTGGTGTTCATATGATTGCAAGGAAGAAATGCGAAGGAGTGCATCTAGAAATAGAATAAAAAAAGGCGTAATATTGTATGACGAAAATGGTGGTGTAATAGGTAAATTTTCGTCAATGACTGAGTTATCAAATAAAAGCATAGAATTAGTTGGCTTTAAAATGCATCTATCTGAAATATCAGCTAGATGTAATGTAAATAGTAGCCGTTTTAGGAAGGGATATAATGGATTTTTTATTGAAAATAAAGAGTCAAATGAATAAAATAGTAGGAATAATTAGTCCTACTATTTTACATGTTTTAAAAGGTACACCATTTGAAACAGTATAAACAAGACCTAAAATACTATTAAACTGTATTTCAAAAGGTATGAAAAGTGATTAAGAAATGTTTCAAAAATGTAATTGATATTTTGAAACATATTTAATAATATAATTACATCAGATAAAACAAACGGAGGGAATGGGAGTGAAAAATAAAGTATTTGGATATGTAAGAGTTAGTAGCAAAGAACAAAATGAGGGAAGACAGGTAAAAGCAATCAAAGAATATTGTAAAAACAATAACATTGTAATAGATGAAAGAGACATATATCTTGATAAACAAAGTGGTAAAGATTTCAATAGAGAAGAATATCAGCTATTAAAAAGAACCGTGAGAAATGGTGATATAGTTGTAATCAAGGAAATGGACAGACTGGGAAGAAATAAAGCCGAGATAAAAAAAGAAATCGAGTGGTACAAAGAGAACGAAATAATGTTGAGGATATTAGATATACCTACTACATTAATGGACTTCAGTGCCTATGATAGCTCTATGGCAAAAGCTATGATGGAAATGGTTAATAATGTGCTAATAGAGGTATTAGGAACAATAGCAGAAGAAGAAAGAAACAAGATTAGAGAAAGACAAAGAGAAGGTATAGAAATAGCTAAATCAGAAGGAAAGCATCTAGGGAGACCTAAAACAGAATATCCTACAGGATGGGAAGAAATATACAAGACTTGGAAGGGTGGAGAAATAACAGCAACATCAATGATGAAGCAATTAGGATTAAAAAGAAATACATTCTATAGATTAGTTAAAAAATACGAAGAAGCATCTAGAGATGAATAATCTAGATGCTTTTGTTGTATCTGATGTTTGGGGTAGTTAATTAATAATGCTACCTCCTATACGTTGTTTCATCGTACAGGAGAGAACAAAGAGGATGGGAGAGGAGAGTTGTGTATAAAAAATTACGAAAACTAGGTAAGGGGGGAATCATAAAATAGGACATAGGGGGGAATCTCATAAATTGAAAGCTTGTAAATGGATGGCGAGTAATACCCTAGGTGAAGAGGTAGAATTAAAAGAAAGCGTGTATATGGTGGGATATAGGCGTTTTTTTATTTTGAACTATTCTAGAGTATCAGCCTAGAAAGTTGAGAAATATTTTTTAATAATGGGCGAATTTCTCTTTACAATTTACGTTGAATCAAAATGGTACTGTTGAAAGTTAACGTTCAAAAGTTGAGAAAGTTTATGAGAGTTTTACATTTAGAAATTTCATTGGCAATAATAGTGCGAATAAAGAAAATGTAACACAAAGAAAGGAATAGTAATGAGAAAGGATGATGTATTAAATACAAGAGTCAAATCAAAGTTGAGAGCTTATTGCATTAGCACGAGGAGAGAGCCTGTCAACGCCAATTACAACAGTGCTAATAGAGTACCTAAATAACAATTAAATCAATGAAAAGAAAATGAAAAGAAAGAAGAAGGAGAAAGTAAAGATGAAAATAGTAGAAAGAACAGTTGAAACAATGGCACAAAGTTTAATTGAGACCTTTGAGAGGTTAAAGAAAGAAGGAGAATTTACGATTGATAAAATTAATGGAAGACCAAAAGAAGTGGTTGGATTCGGCTACAGAATATAGCCAAAGAATTGAGAAAGATGAAGAACTAAAGAAAGCAAAGAAAGCATTCTATTCTGTAAATAGAAAGGCTATGAAGGAGGGCATGAAGGTATTTCATAAAGAGGTATTTAATTACATTGTAAAGATGAATATGATTTCATTTGATTTTTATATAGATATATTTTATACGACGTTTAGATATTCAAATAATAATCTATTGAATGCTTTTTATATGGAGATAAAAAAGCAACAGGTGAATATATCTGATGCTGATATTTATGGAATATTCAATCTTTATTCATTGTGGAATAGTTACATAGGGTTTGTATCTGAGTATAGGCTGTTGATTTCATTGCAATATGCATTGAAGAGTGTAGATGGAATTGAAATAGTTAGTAATGATTGGCTAGATTACAACCACAAAGTAGATATTCAAGTTATTAACCATAACACAAAGAAAATATTGAATATACAAGTTAAAATCTCAACATGGTTGAGTGGACTAAATGGAAAGAATCATACAAAAATGGTTGAGAAGCTGAGAAGGTATGAAAGGATACTGAAGGAATCTGATGTAGCTTGTGATTATGATACAATCAGTGCTTTTGTATTTAGTCATGAAGAGAACAGAGAGATTGTAAAATACAGTAACTTGGAGAAAAGTTTAATTCCGATTGATAATGCATTTTGGGGACGTAAAGTTGCATATGTGGATTATGGATTAAATATTATAAAGCCATCTGTAGCTACAACTGAGGAGTTAATAGATGAAGTTAAAATTGCTATTGGAGTAATAACAGAAGAAGAGATAAAAGAAAGAATACGATTGAAAGAACTTGAGTTGCAAAAGGGAGAAGAGCTATGGCAATAAGAGTGTGAAAGAGTTAGAAGAGAATATGAAGAAAGAAAAAGACAGGAAATATGGACAAATGTAGCTTCATGATGAAATCAAGAGAGTTGGGATAGGTAATCTCAACTCTTCTTGCTATCCCCCGAGTTATTTGTTGATTGTGATTCAAAGTGTAACTAGAGTACAAGATGATATTAATATACACAATTTTCCCTTTTGGAAAGTTTTGAACACCTCTTCAAGAGTTAAAAAGTTAATTGTAAAATATTAGGCTGTGCAAATATATCACTATTAGTGTACAAATATATCACTAAAAATCAAAAATATGTACAAATATATCACTTGCATTGTGCAAATATATCACTTTTGATGTACAAATACAGGATATGTAGTAATAGATTTTACTAATAGAACAATTAATAGAAAAAAGAAAGAGAAAAGTAATAGATTGAGAGAGCCTAAAGGCTCTTCAAAGAAATCTTTTGAATTTGTGAAAAAATTATATAGAGCTTTTACAAATTAAAAATCTGTTGGCAATAATAAAATGAAATAAAAGTAAAATGTAACACAGAATAAACAAAGAAAGAGAGGACGTAATATTATGTTTGAATCAACAGGATTTAATCAATTCAATATGCCAGAAATTGAGCATATCGGATATGATGAAACTTTAAAAGAAGAGGTTAGGGAGTATGAGAAGCCTAACAATGAAAGATTATTACCAACAACAAAAGAAACTTTAGGAGAAAAAAAGTTCTTGTATGGGTTGTGGCTATGTCTTCAAGAGATGTCGAAAGGAATTTGTACGGATAATTTCAGATATGTAAAGGTTGATGAGGTTAATAATTCAGCTTTAGCAAATAGAATAACAGCTATGACAAGACCTAAAGGAAGTAAAGAGTATTATGAGAAACCAATAGACAGAAGAACAGTAGCTAAAGGGATGAAGTATTTGAAAGATATGAATTTCATAGTTGGTGTAGTAGATGGAAATGAAGTGATAGAAGGCTATAAAGGAGAATATTACAAAATGAAAAATAGGGATACTTTTGAATACTACATAAAAATGAATGTTGATTTCATAAAGATGTTGAGCAGAAGCTTGACACAGGATGCAATAAAAGTGTACATGGTTTACTATTCATTCAATAGAGATGAAGTTGAGGGTCAATGCTTCCTAACTCAAGAGCGGATACTTGAAAGAATAGGATTATCCAAGAGTGGTGATAATTGTGAAAAGTTAACATATATCAACATCATTCTTGAGGAGTTAGGATTGATTGAGAAGTATGTAAAAATTCAGAGAGAAAATGGAAGAGAAGTCAAAAGAAATAATATCATAGTTGCACCTTTGTATTGGAAAACAAAGCTCTATGATAGGCTACAGAAGGTATTAGAAACAAAAGGGGAAATAGGTACAAGAGAAGTGGAGTTGTTGAAAGTTAGCTAAATATATTGCAATGTATTTACAGGGATGTCTAGAGATGGACATCCTTTTGTTATATCTAAAAGATGTGCTCAAGTTTGAGCAGAAGATTGAGAAAGTTACCCAAATTCGATGGTATATTAAATAAAACTTAAATTTCATTTTTAAATAACTGTATTATTAAATGTCGAAACAAAAATACAGACTGAGACAAAAAAAGACAATCTTCGCAAATGTTTTATGGTACAATAAGTAGAAAAAAGTTTTAGCGGGGGAAAGAAATATATGAAAAGTGGTAAATTAAAAAAAATATTAACTAGTAGAATAACTGTGGGAATAGTATGCTTTTTATTAGGAGGAATTGTACTAGGTGGTCAATCAGAGCAACCTATGCAACAAGTGAATAATAGTCAACAATCTCAAGAGCAGAACTCAACAGGAGATAATTCAAATAATAATACCGAGTCAGATGATAAATCACAAAGTAGTAGCAGTAGTGGTTTAACACAGATGCAATTAGGAGAATCATACACTATAACAACTTCAGATGGGGATTATAATGTTGCTATTGAAGGAATTAGATTTACAGATGAAAGAAATCAATTTTCAGAGAAACCAGCAGAGTATGTAATTTTCTTAGATTTTAATTATGAAAATGTTAGTAGTACAGATGAAGTTTATTTATTTGATTCTCATTTCAAAGTAATTGATGAACAAGGAAATGTTCTAGATACTTACCCAGTATCTGATGATGCAAGAGGAAGTAAAAGTCTTCCTATAGGAGCTAAATGTAGTGCTTCTGCTACATATGCAATGCCAACAAGTAGTAAAACATTAAAAGTTCTTTTCTATGATAATATGTTTGGAAGTCCGATTGGAGAAATGACAATAGAGACGGGATTATAATAAAGAAATATTATAGGGTAAAGTGATTTGAATAGTCACTTTATCCTATTTTTGTCTTTAAAATTTATCTCAGAAGTCAGAAAAGTCAATTTACTATTCTATACTGAGATATAAAAGAGAATATTACAACAGCATAAGCAATGGTTACTAGCTGGATATAATTAACAGAAGTACGTGAGATTATTTAGTAACAGCATCAGCCAAGAGAATTAAAATCCAAAAGCCAAAAGCCATACTTATTGTAGTAACAGTACAGTTTTACATCGATTCTGTTGAAAAATGAAATTTTAGCATCATAAACCTATTCTAACTTGTTCATTATCAACGATTTTAAAATTATGTTTTTGTAACAGAAGTTAAATAGTTTTGATTTATTAATTCAGTTTATTCAAATAGAGAACAGTTTCAGCATTGGATATTATGCAATAGTTACTGTAAAAGGGGGAATTAAAGAAGAGGGGGAGATTTATGATTTGTATGGATGGATAGCAAGAGTAAAAAGATGATGATTTACTATTGCTTGAGTATGGAATTAATGATAAAATTCATAGTGATATACATTAGTAATAATTAAATGGTATGGAAGAGCTACAAGTCGCATTGTATGGGCAGTTGAGCAAAAATGATGATGACGTTCAAGAAGTTTACCACAATGCTGAATTCCCAGAAGGATGGGATGAATAGGACTTTTAAGTAAATTTAGTAGTTCTAGAAATGGGTGAAAACTGAATTGACTATGGAATACATAATGAAAACCATAGTACTTTCGATATTAAATACCTTTTGTTTTTACTGATGTAATAGCAAAAGGTATTTTTATTTCAAATATGAAAATGGAGAAGGAGGTTTATCTCAATTAAAAAAGTATAAACCTTCTTTAGCTTTAAAATAGCATTTAAAAAAAGTATTTTATATAAAAGATATTACCAAATTTCATTAAATTCAGTTGTAAAAATTAATTTTGGATCGTTTGTTTCTACTGTATTTGGTATAGGTTTTCTATTCATTTTCCCAAATCCAATAGGTATATAGAAAGTAAAAGGTAGAGGTTTTATTCCAGATTTTAAGTCATTAAAATAATTTAATAAAGCATTTGTAGAACTGGTGTAATGGCTATTATTTAATACAATATCACAATATTTAAATATTGAACCATATGCTGAGTATTCAGAAATTGTTTCAGTTGTTGTGCCTCCATATATAGTTGACATATTATAAATATATTCAGCCGTTTTAAAGCTTGGCCAATAGCCTTTGCCATATATCATTTTATTATAAAATAAATCTTTTTCTTGATTTTCTTGTTGACTTAGCTTGAAAGCAAGTGAGAATTTTTCAAGAAAAATACTTTTTCTAGAAGGAACTTCCTGAAGCGTATTAATATCATAAATCATTAGTTTATTCTTGGCTTCACCAGGGGCAAGGAGTATGCCGTTGCAGCTTTCTTCGTATCCATTCATTGGATTATCAGATTCATCTTGTGAACAATGTGATGATAAATATTTACGTACATAATAAAATCCCCAACCACCATCAAAAGTTTTAATTTCACCATCAACTAAACCTTCAACTCTGCCTTCTAATATTCCTTCGTTAGTAATTATCTTATTAATTTGTGAACTAAAGGTTTTGTTGCATATTGAAGCAATTAAATCATTACAACCTTCAATTAATCCCATTTGAGAATAATTTATATTACCATTATCATGAAACCAACGCATAATTGCAGCAACCATAGGCCATTTTGTTGCAAGTGAATAGGCTGAACCTGCACCGTGATTATAACCAGATATACAATCAGGAGACATTATATTGGGTTTAAATAGTAAAATTTTATTTTTTTTAACTTCCTCTTGCAGTTTACACATAAAATTTGTTTCTTCATCTAAATAATTTAGCATAATAAAGATACCACTATATATATAATCAATTTTCTTTTCGATTTCTGACCAAACTTCTTCATTTTGAGTATTGATAAATTTTTGTAGTAAATCAGGAAGTTCTGAATAAGCTTTATCTGCATCTATATGAACCCCAGCAATTAATGAACCAGCTTCATCAAGTTTAAAACCTTCATTATCTATAAAAATTGGTTGTGTAAATAGTTCAGGCAAAATAATATCCTCCTTATGGATTTAAAAAATTACATTAACAACTTATTTTATTAGGATAAATATTGTGAAATAAAAGTAAATTTATAAATTAAAGTAAAATATTTTATTATATGTTATATTAAGAATAGTATTAGATAAGGACCTTTTAGTTTTAATGTATAGAACTTTAATCA
>OLRB01001369.1_pt1 | contig 10493 bp, 7 predicted proteins | sample 1672751 | NCBI WGS metagenome assembly OLRB01 (sample SAMEA3136720, study PRJEB25190) | human gut metagenome | biome: human gut; feature: human-associated habitat; material: faeces | place: Austria | collected 2013
CCGCCGCAGGCAGTCAGGGACAGGGCGAGGGTTGCTGCGGACAGGGACAGTGCGATGATTCTTTTGAGCTTCATTTTAGGTGCCTCCATTATTGTGAAATAAAATTTTTAATTGACTGCTTTTATAATGTGAGCGACAGCTGATAATTCTCGCTCATGGTCTTGCAGGATGCGTTGAACTTCTCCTGCTCCTCCGGGGTGAGGTGCAGCTCAATGATCTCGGCGATGCCGTCGCGACCCACGATAGCGGGCACGCTGGCGTACACATCGTGCTGACCGTATTTGCCGTCCAACAGAACAGAAACCGAAAGAACGCGGTTCTCGTTGTAGAAGATGGCGCGAACGACCTCTGCGGCAGAAGCGCCGATGCCGAACTCGGTGCACTGCTTGCCGCGCAGGATGGTCCAGCCGCCTTCACGGCCTGCGTCAGCAAGAGCATCCAGGTCAAGTTTGCCGAAGGTGTCCGGATACTCCTCGCGCCACTGGGAAAGCGGCTTGCCCGCGATGGTGACAGCCGACCATGCGACCATCTGGCTTTCGCCGTGCTCGCCGAGCGCGTAAGCGGTGATGGATTTCTGGTCAATGCCGATCTCCTGCGCGATCGCGCGGCGCAGTCTTGCGGAGTCCAGCGTAGTGCTGGTGGAGAAGATGCGTTCCGGCGCCCAGTTCAGCGTGTGCTGGATGTAATGCGTGATAACGTCCGCCGGATTGGAGATATTGACGATAATGCCGTCAAAACCGGATTCTTTGATGGATTTTGTTACATCTTTCAGGATGGCGATGGTCTGACCCAGCGTATCCATGCGGGTCTGATTGCCGGTCGGCAGCGGGCCTGCCGAAATGATCATAATCTGTGCGTCCTTGGCATCGCTGTAGTCACCCGCGGTGACCTTGGTGCGAACCGGAAGGTAATTGGTCGCATCGGTCAGGTCGAACGCCTGTGCGACTGCCTTTGCGTGATCGGAGTCAATGTAGACGATCTCGTCTGCCAAACTCTGCGAAATCAGTGCGTAGCCGACATGGGAGCCGACATGGCCCGCGCCCACGATAACAACTTTGCGATTGGAAATACTCATGTCAGACACTCCTTAGTGCGTGTTCTTCTTGACGACCTTGCCGCCAACGAACTCCATAATGCAAACAATGATGACGAGGACCAGCACAGTGACGTTGGTAACGTCCAGCATGTTGCGGTCATGGCCGTAACGGATAGCGAAGTCGCCCAGACCGCCGGCACCGACGACACCGGCCATTGCAGTCAGGTTGAGCAGGCTGATCGCCGTGATGGTTGTGCCGCGCGCGATGGCGGCTACGCTTTCCTTCAGGTATACGCGGAAGATGATCTCCAGCGGTGTGGAGCCCATCGAGAGCGCCGCTTCGATCAGACCGCCGTCCAGCTCGGCAAGCGCACTCTCCACCTGACGGGTGAAGAACGGCACCGCACCGAATACCAGCGGAACGATTGCACCCCGAACATAGATTGCCGTACCCATAATCGCACGGGAAACCGGCATTACCCATGTCAACAGGATGATGAACGGAATGGAACGGAACAGGCTGACCAGCTTGTCCAGAATCTGATAGACGATTTTGTTTTCCAGAATGCCGCCCGGCTTGGTGACGGTGATGAGCACGCCCAGCGTCAGCCCGAGCACGAACGAGATTGCGCCCGACCAGACCACCATGAGCAGCGTGTCACCGATGGCCGCGTAGAAGTCCGGCAGCTTTGCCATTACGTTTGGAATGATGTTATTCAGAAACTCTTGCATCCTTGATGACCTCCACTCCTACGTTTTTCTCACTGAGATAGGCGATTGCCTGTGTGATTTGATCGCGGCTGCCGCTGATAATGGCTACCGTGCCGCCGATCGGTGCATTCTGCACGATGGCGATATCCGAAAAGATGATGTTGAGCACAATATCGAATTTGCGCGATACCGTCGAGATGAGCGGCTCGGATACATTGCGCTGAATGTAGCTCAGGCGCACGATAAGCTCGCCCGGATTGAGCTTGACGACCGGCGAATCCTCCGCGATGAGTTCTTCGATCTTGCGGAGATTGGATGTCGTGTGGATGAAGTTCTTGGTGATGTCCTCTCTCGGGTTGGCGAAAATGTTGAACACCTCGCCGGACTCGACCACCTTACCGTGCTCCATAACGGCTACGCGGTGGCAGATCTCCTTGACGACCGCCATTTCGTGGGTGATGATAACGACCGTGATGCCGAGCGTTTCGTTCAGGTGCTTGAGCAGCTGCAGAATCGCCTTGGTGGTCTGCGGATCGAGTGCCGAGGTAGCCTCGTCGCAGAGCAGCACATTCGGGTCGTTGGCCAGTGCGCGAGCGATTGCTACACGCTGTTTCTGACCGCCGGACAGCTGCTTGGGGTACGCCTCCGCCTTATCACCGATGCCGACCAGATCAAGCAGGCGCTGTACCTTTTCCGCAATCTGCTGCTTGGAAAGGCCGCTGCCGCGCAGCGGATATGCTACGTTGCCGGCTACGGTGCGCGAGGGCATCAGGTTGAAGTGCTGGAAGATCATACCGATCTTCTTGCGGGCCTGCCGCAGCTCCTTTGCCGAGAGCGACAGCATATCCTGACCATCTACGATCACCTTGCCGGAGGTCGGCCGCTCGAGCAGATTGATGCAGCGCACCAGCGTCGATTTACCCGCACCGGAAAAACCGATGATGCCGAAGATTTCGCCTTTATCGATGGTGAGCGACACATCCTGCACCGCATGAACGGTTCGCTTGCCGCTCACAAACTCCTTCGAGATATGTGACAATTCTATCAAGAAAATTCCTCCTTATTCCTCTTAAATGCCCAAAAAAGCGGGAAGCTCGCAGCTCCCCGCTTCAGAAAATGCAATGAATCCGCAAGGACGCGCAGCGTCAGGCAAGCCGGTTCAAAGTAATTTTGTATTCTGTCGGTCAGGCAGCATCTGAGCATAATACAGCATGTTCATACACATTCGACCCGACATTCGTGCGTTTACGATGAACATTTTGTTCGCTCCCTTCCGATTCCCTACTGGATTTGTTGGTTATAGAATAACACAGCCAATCCCCAGTGTCAACCTCGGAATTGTAGGAATTTCGTTTTCTGGCGGTTTTGCCAGTTTTGTATAAATCATGCCAGTAAAATCTATGGGATTTGACTGATATTTTCAGCAGTTTGCTGTAATTCAAAGTGGTCTTCTTGGCAGGCATATTGGGTATTGTACTTTTTATCGGACTTTAACTGTTATATACTGTATGTAACAATTCAATAGAAGGTGATCGCTATGGATAAAAAATTCTACGCACACACCCGCCCAATCAATGAAAACGGCGTTGAGCGCACAGAATATCAGCTTCTCTCCGATCATGAGCACGGTGTCGGCACGCTCTGCGGGCAGTTTGCCGAAGCATTCGGTGCACAAGCCGAAGGTCACGAGGCCGGTGTTCACCACGATGACGGCAAAGCAGCCGCCGCATTTCAGCACCGTCTTCTGGATAATGGTCCCAAGGTCGATCATGCAACCGCCGGTGCACAAAACATCATGTTGTCAAACAATCTGCTCTTAGCCGCTTGTGTCATGGGGCATCACAGCGGTTTGCCGGACTTTGGCAGTACAAAAGATCCGCTCGGTGCACCTACTTTCACCGGCAGAATAAAAAAGTGGGGCACTCCCGCTATTCCGCCGCTCGACCCGGATTATCCCATTCCGCCGGTACGCCTGCCGCAGCGTCCGGTCACCAGGCCGTCGCTTTCCGAGTCATTCCGCACGCGCATGCTGTACTCCTGTCTGGTGGATGCGGATTATCTGGACACCGAGCAGTTCATGCAGGGCGATATGCCGCGCGGCACCGGAGATTCACTCGAAACGCTGCTCACCCGCTTACAGACCAGGCTAAATGAATGGGACAACCCGACTTACAAGCTGCGTCAGCAGATCTTGCGGGCGTGCGTTTCCGCCGCAGCCAATCCCAAGGGCATTTACACGCTTACGGTTCCGACCGGCGGCGGCAAAACGACCAGTTCTCTCGCATTTGCGCTGCATCATGCCGTTGAGCACGGTATGAAACGTGTGATTTATGTTGTACCGTATACCTCCATCATCGAGCAGAATGCCGATGTTTTCCGCGGTATTTTAGGCGATGAGAACGTACTCGAGCATCACTCCGGTGTACAGTTCGAGAACGATGAGGAAAACGGCAATCCCGATCCCAAGGCACTGGCCGCCGAAAACTGGGACAGCCCGCTCGTTATCACAACCGCCGTTCAGTTTTTTGAGTCGATGTACGCTAACCGTTCCTCACAGTGCCGCAAGCTGCACAATCTGGCGAACAGCGTGATTATTTTCGACGAAGCGCAGATGCTTCCGCTGTGCCACCTGATGCCGTGCGTTGCAGCCATCGGTGCTCTGGTAGAGCAGTTCGGCGCAACTGCTGTGCTGTGTACGGCTACCCAGCCGGTACTCGGCGATTTGATACAACGATTCGCTCCGTCGCACGCGGTTTCCGAGATTTGTCCGGAGATTCCGTTCTATTTTGACAAATTCCGCCGTGTGACATTCCGGCAGATCGGTGTACTCGAGGATGACGTACTCGCTGAGCAGCTGTGCACACATGAGCAGGTTCTCTGCATCGTCAACTCCCGCAAAGCAGCGCAGTCCATTTTCTCGCAATTGCCGAAGGAAGGCAGTTTCCACCTGTCCACACTGATGGTGCCGAAGCATCGCCGTTCGGTGCTCGAGGAAATCCGACGCCGACTGAATGACGGTTTGCCCTGCCGTGTCGTATCGACTTCTCTTGTTGAAGCCGGTGTTGACATAGATTTCCCCTCCGTTTATCGTGAACTGGCGGGTCTGGATTCCATTCTGCAGGCCGCCGGACGCTGCAACCGTGAGGGCAAGCGTGCCGCAGAGGACAGCATCGTTACCATTTTCTGCCGTACGGAGAAGGCTCCGCCACTGTTTGGACAAGCCATCGGTGCGACAAATACTGCGCTGGATAACAATGCCGATCCCGCTTCTCCGCAGACAATGCAGAGCTATTTCAGCGAACTGCGCAAGCTGAACGGTTCCGCGATTGACAAAATCGGCGTGATCGACGCGTTTGAACGCGGACGCGGCGGCTCTCTGTATCCGTTCCGCACGATCGCCGAGAAATTTCACATGATCGACAACGACACACGCACAGTTTATATTCCGTGGAAGGACGGTTCCGAACTCATTGAGCGGCTTTGCAATGGTGCGTGCTCTAAAAAGCTGTATCGGCAGCTTGGGCAGTATGCCGTGCAGGTGTATGATGAGCATTTTCAGGCGCTGTACGACGCCGGTGCACTGCTCCTCGCCGATGAGCGCAACGGACTGGACGACCGTAGCGCTGTGCTGACCGATGCCTCGCTGTACAGTGAAGCGACCGGACTGTCACTCCAGGCCGACAGCGGTCAGGCGCTTTTCGGATAATTTTTCGCGTAAAAAGGAAAACGGGAGAATGTGATAACATTCTCCCGAGTTTCCAAACACTTAATTGACAATATTTCTATCCACACTGATGATTCAGCGACAATTAGACTATATCAAACTCTATGTTTGTTGTCAAATGTCCAAATTTTACATTCTCTCCGTAATACATAATGTACAACGAAATTTGTAATTTACAATGAAAAAACTCTTGACTTTGTAGACGTAAGGGCGTACTATAAAATCAAGATAAGGAAAAATCACTCTATATTTTATTTTGAAAAGGAGGGGAAATATACCAATGTCAATTCAAGTTGAAGTCAGCGGTCCATACGCTCTATTTAGCAGACCCGAAATGAAGACCGAACGCGTCAGCTATGACTGCATGACGCCCTCGGCGGCACGTGGACTACTGGAAAGTATTTACTGGCACCCCGGTCTGCGCTGGATCATCGACCGCATTCATGTCTGTGCGCCGATTCACTTCACCAACATCCGCCGAAACGAGGTAAAGGACACCATCAACGCGCGTTCGGTCAAGGCGTGGATTGCAAAACCCAAGGGTGAGCTGTTCCTCGCTGCGTCGGAAAGCATTCAGCAGCGTGCCGCAATGGTACTGCGTGATGTCCACTATGTCATTGAAGCGCACTTTGAAATGACCGACAAGGCTGCGCCGACTGACAATCCCGGCAAGTTTCAGGACATTATGAAACGCCGTCTGCGCCGCGGACAGTGCTACAGCATGCCCTACTTCGGCACACGGGAATTTCCGGTAAAGTTTGAGCTTTGTGAACAACTTCCGCCTTGTCCGGAGGAACTGCTCGGTGAACACGATCGCGGCTGGATGCTGCTCGACATGGATTACAGCGATCCCGCCAATATCACACCGATGTTCTTCCGCGCCAAGCTGGTAGACGGTGTCATGGAGGTTCCCCCGATTCACAGTGCGGAGGTGGTCAAATGATTTTGCAGGCGCTGACGCAATATTACGATGCCCTCAATGCCCGCGGTGAAATTGATGCACCCGGCTGGGGCAGACCGAAAATCAGTTATGCGCTCCAGCTGCGGGAAAACGGTGAACTCGCCCAGGTTATTCCGCTGCTGCATGAAGTGGATGCAGGCAAAAAGAAAGTGCTCCGTCCGCGCGAGGATATTCGTCTGCCGGCGGCAGTCAAACGGACTGCGAATCCTAAGTCAAATTTCCTATGGGATAATACAGCCTATTTGTTGGGTATTGATGGCAAAGGAAAACCCGACCTTACTGCTAAATGCTTTGCAACTGCCGTTTTATTGCACCATGAATTGCTTGATGATGTGGACTCTCCTTTTTCTCATGCGGTGCTGGCATTTTTTGATACATGGCAGCCTGCCGAAGCTGCACAGCACCCTGCTCTTGTCAATGATTACGACAAAATCATTTCCGGTGCCAATCTGGTATTTTATGTGAACGGACAGTATCCGGCAGATGATCCGGCCATCTGCGCTGCATGGCAGGCGCATTATGACAGTGACTCCGATGCACCCAAACAGCAATGTCTTGTCACCGGCGAACTGGATGAGATTGCCGCCGTTCATCCTGCCATCAAAGGTGTGCGTGATGCGCAGTCCAGCGGCGCCGCACTTGTATCGTTCAACGCACCCGCCTTCTGTTCCTACGGTCACGAGCAGAACTACAACGCACCTGTTGGCAAGCACGCTGCATTTGCTTATACGACGGCGCTCAATCACCTGCTGGCTGACCGCGAGCATACGCAGTATATCGGCGACACCACTGTCGTTTGCTGGGCGGAGACCGCGGAACCGCAGTATACTGATTTTTTCAGCTGCCTTATGGGCAATAACACGCAAAGCTGGTCGGATAATGACTTATCCGCTGCGCTCAAGCACCTTGCAGACAGCGAACCGTGTCAGGAATTAAATCTTGATCCTGACCGTGCATTCTACATTCTCGGTCTGGCACCGAATGCTGCGCGTCTGAGTGTGCGATTCTTCTATAAAAACACGTTTGGTGAATTGATGAAGAACGTCAACGCGCACTATGAACGTCTGAAAATCAAGCGTCCGGCGAAGGCGCCTGCCGGCTTTTTGCCGCTGTGGCAGCTGCTTGCCGAAACCGTCAACCAGAGTGCCCGCGACAAAAAGCCGAGTCCGGTTATGGCCGGTGCGACTGCCCGCGCCGTCTGGAACAACGACCGCTATCCGGCTGCACTGCTGAACGGTGTTATGCTCCGTATCCGCGCAGATTCTGAGATAAACTGGCGGCGTGCCGCAATTATCAAGGCATATTACCTAAAAAACAAGGACAAGGACTGTCCCGAGGAGGTTTTAACTGTGAGCCTGAATGAATCCAGCACCAATATTCCCTATACGCTCGGACGGCTGTTCTCGATATACGAAGCCGTACAGCAGGCAGCAAATCCGGGCATCAACACCACCATCAAGGATCGGTATTTCAACTCTGCCGCTGCAACACCTGCCACGATCTTTCCGATTCTCGGCAATCTGTGCCAGAAGCACCTGCGCAAGCTGGATAAAGGTCTGCAGACGTATTATAACCAGCAGATTTGTAAAATCAAGGATATTCTTAGTGAAACCTATCCAACTCGACTGAGCCTGCCGCAGCAAGGTTCGTTTGACCTCGGCTACTATCACCAGACACAGAAGCGTTACACAAAAAAGGAGGACAAGTAAATGGAACCCATCAAAAACCGCTATGAATTTGTAATCTTTTTCGACGTGGAAAACGGCAATCCGAACGGCGATCCGGATGCGGGCAACATGCCGCGTATCGACCCGGAAACCGGCTACGGTCTGGTGACCGATGTATGCCTCAAGCGCAAAATCCGCAACTATGTAGAGATGGCCAAGGAAGGCGAATCCGGCTACCGCATTTACGTTAAGGACAGTGTGCCGCTCAACCGCAGCGATGCGGAAGCCTGCGCTTATGTCGGCGTAGCGCCGGACAAGCTCAAGGATGCAAAGAAGAAGGACGATCAGCTTGACAGCAAGCTGCGTGACTTTATGTGCCAGAATTTCTACGATATTCGCACATTCGGTGCGGTTATGACCACCTTTGTCAAGGGTGCGCTCAACTGCGGACAGGTGCGCGGTCCGGTACAGCTTGGCTTTGCCCGCAGTGTGGATCCCATTGTGCCGCAGGAAGTCACCATCACGCGTGTTGCCATCACCACCGAGGCTGACGCGGAGAAAAAGGGCACCGAAATGGGCCGCAAGTACATCGTGCCTTACGGTCTGTACCGTGCGGAAGGCTATGTTTCCGCCAACCTCGCCCGCAAGACGACCGGATTCTCTGAGGCTGACCTTGAACTGCTGTGGACGGCAATCATCAACATGTTCGAGAACGACCATTCGGCTGCTCGCGGCAAGATGGCTGTACGCCAGCTGATTGTGTTCAAGCATGATTCCGAGCTTGGCAACGCACCCTCGCACAAGCTGTTTGATCTGGTTCATTCCGAGCACAACGAAGGCGTGATTGCGCCGCGTGCGTACACGGACTACACCATCACGGTTGACGAAGCCAACCTGCCGGCCGGCGTGACCTGCAAGGTACTGGGGTAATCTACGCCGAGGAGGACTTCCTCCAGCTCTCCGGTTTGCAGCATTTCGCATTCTGCCGTCGGCAATGGGCGCTCATCCATGTGGAGCACCAGTGGGCGGAGAATTACCGCACGGTGGACGGCTCGATTCTGCACGAGAAAGCGCACGGCGGCGGCACAGAAAGCCGCGGCGACCTGCTGATTGTTCGTGCCATGCGCATCCATTCGACGGTGCTCGGCGTGTCCGGTGAATGCGATGTGGTGGAATTTCATCGCTCGGAAAACGGCGTTGCCCTGCAGGGACGAGACGGACTGTGGATGCCGTTTCCGGTCGAATACAAGCGCGGCAAGCCCAAGCCGCACGACGCGGACGAGCTGCAGCTGTGCGCTCAGGCGATGTGCCTTGAGGAAATGCTGTGCTGTCAGATTTCCGACGGTGCGCTGTTCTACGGTGAACCGCGCCGACGGACGCCTGTCGAATTTACAGACGAACTGCGGCAGCGTGTACGCGACAGCCTTGCCGAAATGCACGACTATCTGCGCCGCGGCTGCACGCCTAAGGTAAAACCGCAGAAAGGCTGCTCGGCCTGCTCGCTCAAGGAATTGTGTTTGCCCAAGCTGATGAAGGCAAAATCTGTCTCCGGCTACCTGAAAGGAGCGATGGAGGAATGAAAAAGCTGCTTAACACGCTGTTTGTCACCTCCGAGGATGCCTATCTGACACTCGATGTGGATTGAAATTGTATCTCGGCGGCAATGATATCGCGACCCACAAGTCGCTCCCTTCACGGGAGCGTGGATTGAAATTACGCTGACCGGCGTAAAAACAGCCTGATCTCCGTCGCTCCCTTCACGGGAGCGTGGATTGAAATTTTTGATCTGTCGGCAACTATGACTACTGCTGTTGTCGCTCCCTTCGCGGGAGCGTGGATTGAAATTTGTAATCACCCGCCAGAATGCGGAACTGTACGCGTCGCTCCCTTCGCGGGAGCGTGGATTGAAATACGAGTTGGGCGGCTGTGTGGAACGGTGCTGTTTCGTCGCTCCCTTCGCGGGAGCGTGGATTGAAATGGAAACAGTGCTCGTCTTTCCGAGCTGTCAGAATGTCGCTCCCTTCGCGGGAGCGTGGATTGAAATCGGCGCTACATCGCGGAAATTCCGAGAAAGCTGCGGTCGCTCCCTTCGCGGGAGCGTGGATTGAAATGTGCCCTCGAACGTCGAGCCGTTCATATCCATCGGCTCGTCGCTCCCTTCGCGGGAGCGTGGATTGAAATTGTGATGACCGGCGGCGTGTAGCTGTCAAGCGCAGGTCGCTCCCTTCGCGGGAGCGTGGATTGAAATCGCTGTGACGCGGACGGCGCTCTGGCGGATACGCGTCGCTCCCTTCGCGGGAGCGTGGATTGAAATGCACCAGAGCGACGGACGTGGATCACATCGAGCCGTCGCTCCCTTCGCGGGAGCGTGGATTGAAATAGCCTGCAGGAGCT
>OLRB01001371.1_pt1 | contig 10473 bp, 9 predicted proteins | sample 1672751 | NCBI WGS metagenome assembly OLRB01 (sample SAMEA3136720, study PRJEB25190) | human gut metagenome | biome: human gut; feature: human-associated habitat; material: faeces | place: Austria | collected 2013
TACGAGTTTGGTAACGCTCGCGACGAGTTTTTGTCGGTGAAGCCCGGTATTACCGGCTGGTGGCAGGTGACCGAGCGCAATAACGCAACGTGGGAAAACGGCGACCGCCAGATGCTGGAGTTATTCTACGTGCGCCATGCGAGCTTGGCGCTCGATTTACGCATCTTTGTTAGAACTTTTAAGGCTATGGGGAGCGGACAGTGAGGGCAAGCAACTGTGTTTCCGTGGTTATACCGACGCTTAATGCCGAGTTGTTAATTGGAGACCTGCTGGTTCTTCTGGAGAGTCAGACCGTTGCTCCAAGCGAGATTATTGTGATTGATTCGAGCTCCGACGACCGTACGGTCGAGATTGCGAGCGCGCATCCTCTCGTTCGTGTGATTGAGATCAAGAGAGATGATTTCGATCACGGAGCAACTAGAAACTTGGGTTTTAGTGAGTCGGTCGGTGATTTCATATTATTAATGACACAGGACGCCGTTCCGTCTGATGAATTCTTGATTGAGAAGTTGCTGCTTCCCTTTGAAGATCGGGATGTAGCCATTGCGTCCGCCCGCCAGCTCCCCAAGGAGGATGCGCGACCCTTTGAGAGGTTGGTGAGGGAATTCAACTATCCAGATCAGCCAAACAAGCGAACTGAAAAAGATATCGCTCGTCTCGGAATCAAGGCATTCTTCTCTTCTGATGTCTGCTGTATGTACCGACGATCTTCCATTGACGCGATTGGCGGCATCCCTTCGCCGTGTTCGACCAATGAGGATATGCTCGCCGCCGCCCGTTGCCTGGAGGCGGGGATGGTCGTCTGCTATTCACCCGAGGCACGGGTGTTTCACTCGCACAACTTCTCCATTAGACAACAATTTGAGCGAAACAAAGAAATCGGTGCATTTTTGTCAGCTCACCGAGATGAGCTCGATGTCCCGTCTGAAGTTGGTGAGGGTATGAAATTGGTTTCCTTCGTTACCGCACGACTGATTAAGGAGGGGCATTTTTTCGAGCTTGTTCGTTTCTACTTGGATTGTGGTGCGAGAATTGTCGGGAACAGGGTTGGTAGAAGTGACTGACGTCCGGTTGATTTCAGGCGGGCGTGTAGTTGAGGGCCCATGCGATGGGCTCAAGATCGTCAGGGAATATAAGGGGCTGATTTTTTGATTGGGCAATACGGCTTTGGCGAAGCAGCTAAAAATGCTTATGCGCTCTTCTTGACCAAATTATTCTTCCCTGGAGCCCGTTTGGTTCGCCGTCCGTTGTATCTTCGCGGCGGAAAGCGAAACATGGTTTACGGTCGGGGTCTGACCATTGGGTATTCATGTCGAATTGAGTTGCATTCAGATAAGCCGGTCTTATTCATCGGAAATAATTGCAAGATGAACGATCGCGTGCATATATCTGCATGTGAGTCAGTTTTTATAGGTAATGACGTTCTAATGGGGTCTAACATTCTCATTACGGACAATTGCCATGGCTGCTATGACGCCTCCTATATGAATGAAGGGCCAGATGTTTCCCCTGATGACCGTCTGATAAGCACGAAACCCGTTCGTATAGGCGACAAGGTATGGATTGGCGAGGGGTCCGCCATCTTGCCGGGGGTGACAATTGGGGACGGAGCAGTTGTTGGTTGCAACTCTGTAGTGACTCACGATGTTGATTCTGGGTGCATGGTGGCAGGAAATCCCGCACGAGTAATTAAGAAATGGTGCCCATCGGCTCAACGATGGCTTTGATTTAGGTATGAATGGGTGTTCCAATGAAGTACGTGCAAATCAACGTCTGCAGTGATAAATGGGCCGATTCGATAGTTTTCAAAAAGCACCGGGAACTCCAAGAAGAGGGCCACGAGTCATGGGTTTTTTGGGCGCGTGGAAACCATGATCAAGACCAATACATGTGTAAAATTGCAAGTTTTCCCGAAGTCTGTTTCGATTTGCTACAGACCAGAATAGACGGTCATCCAGGTTTTTATTCAAAGGGAATTACCAAAAGGCTACTGGACCGACTCGATCTTATTAAGCCGGACGTTGTTCATCTGCATGTCCTGCTGGGCTATTATCTGAATATAGAAATGCTGTTCAATTGGCTTGCTCAAAATAATTGCGAAGTAATCTGGACAATGCATGACTGTTGGGCATTTACGGGTCATTGTATTTATTTTACATATGTGGGCTGTGAGCAATGGAAGTCCGGTTGTGGTGTCTGCCAGGAGTGCCCACAGCGCGATACATATCCCGAAACTTTTCATCGTGGTTTAGAAAGCGAGAATTATTTCAAAAAGAGGGAATTGATTTTACAGATCCCCGCCGATCGGATGACTTTGATAGCCCCTAGTCAATGGATGGCAGACCTTGTCTCGGAAAGCTATCTTTCAAAGTACAGGGTTGAGGTTGTTCACAACCAGATTAATCGAGAAGTATTCAAACCGACAGCGAGTTCCTTTAGGGATGATAATGAAATAGGGAATCGCTGCATGGTGCTGGGGGTCGCTTCGAAATGGAGTGAAAGAAAAGGCCTCTTTGATTTTGTGAAGCTGTCTAAGCTGATTGATTCAAGCAAGATAGCAATAGTGTTGGTCGGATTAAGCAGGAAGCAGCTTAATGAGATACCTTCAAACATAATAGGATTTGAAAAACTATCATCTGCTTCGGAATTGGCTTCTGTCTATTCGGCAGCGGATGTCTTTTTCAATCCTACGCTCGAGGATAATTATCCCACAGTAAACCTTGAAGCCGAGGCCTGCGGAACCCCTGTAATATCCTACGATACAGGTGGCTGTTCCGAAACGATTAGTCTTCCGGAGAGCAAGATTGTGCAGACTGGTGATTTGCATACAACTCTGGAGTTAATTATGGGGATGGCTAAGGGGTTGAAATGATCAAGTTTTCCATTGTCATTCCAGCATACAATGCTGGCAAAACGATATGCAGATGCCTGGATTCTCTAAAGGCTCAAACCTATACGGACTTCGAGGTTATCGTTGTAGACGATGGGTCCTCAGACGAAACTGTGAAAGTTGCCGAGCGATACTTGACCTCGCTTGACCTTAAGATAATCAACGCTCCGCATTCCGGTGTTTCTGCTGCGCGAAATCGAGGGATTGATTTATCCCAAGGAGATTGGGTGACATTTCTAGATGCCGACGATGCCCTACCGAATGAGGCGCTTTCTGAAATCAGCTCGACGATACGGAGATATGGCATTCGAGAGGTATTGCGCGCGTCAATTTGCACCGTGAGTCGGGACGGACGAACAAAAAAGAATCATCCTTTTTGTGATTTGCCGACTAAATACGGGCGACATGATTACCGTGAGTTAATCGCTGCGATATTGGGTTGTAATCGCAGGTTGCATCATCTGAATTATGTGGATATGCTTGGCTGTTCTGCTTCTATGTATTGCGAGAGGTCGTTCTTAAACAAAGATAAAATCCGATTTAATTGTGACATTGCATTTATGGAGGATTTGATATTCATATTGAGTGTGCTCTCCCGTGCAAGTGAGTGCCTCATTTCTCCAGTGTGTAGTTATTGCTATCATGTGGAAGATAGCGTAACAACGAAGTCGTTTACAGATTCACATCTTCGTTCGCTTGTAAAAGTAAACGATGAGGTCCGACTGTTGACAGCCGGCCTTTCGATGAAAAGGGAATGCACTCGCTTTACCTGGGGATTAATCTTTCTTTGTGTCTCGCTTTCCGCAAAAACCGGTCAATCATTAGACCAGCTTTTCAGTCACCCTAAATTTCAAATACTGCTTCGACAGGCTGAAGAAGCTTCTCCAAGAGATATGGGGGGGTTCACTACGGGGGACTGGGTGAAATATGCTGCAGTCACACTTCTCGGTTCAAAGAGTGCCTTTTTGTTTAGGTGATTCCAAAAAAGAAAGTTTGTCAAACCCTATGAAATCATTTTTCAGCAAAAAGGGAAGCAATGCCTATCTGATTGCTTTTGTGCTTTACGGGTTATCAAATTCCATTCGTTTGCTCGCTTTCAGCGGAGACATCTTTTCGTACGGAATAAAGGCTTTGATAGCCATGTGCCAGGGGCTCGCGCTTATTATGCTCGTCTTCAGCTGGTGCGTCGTTTTTCTTCATAGTCGAAGGTTTTCGATAATCGCATTGATCTTGATTGGTTTTTCGGCCATTCTTTCAATAGCCGCCCACAATTACGTCTTGTTCTGGATGGTTAGTTTTTCGGCACTGGGCAGGGTCGCCGATATGCACAAAATAGTGAAGACGGTGTTTTTACTTGCTGTTTTTACGCTAACTTGTGCGCTGGTGGGGCTGTGTTCGGGGATTCTGAATAACTACACCATGATTCGGCAAGATGGATTCATTAGGTATTCTTGCGGCTTCAATCATCCTAATCAAGCGGGATGTGTCGTTTTAGCAGGTTGTTGTTCTTGGGCATATACGAGGTGGCGTGTTTGGGGCATTGCAGATCGGTTGATTCTTATCGCCGCCTTTGCCTTCACATGCATCTATTTGGACTCTAGAACCACGGCATTATTGTTAGCGGTCTTAATTATTGTGACGGAGCTGTTGAATGCGTTTGGAGAGAGGGCGTGGGTACAAAAAGCCGTTCCAATTGTAATGTTAATTACAATTGTGTTTGTAATAGCCGCAACTCTGGCTATGATGGTGTTTTATGATGGCGAGGACCCCCTGTTTCAATCTTTGAACAATGCCCTGTCTGGTCGGCCTTACTATCTGAATTATTATTTCGAAAACTGTCCTCCAGGGTTATTTGCTCAAGACCTAACGAATATTAGAACTGAGCATGATTGGGGAGTTGGGTACTGGGTGACTCGCGGGCTCTTGCTGGACAATGCCTACGGTCAGCTGCTTTTTTGTTACGGATGGGTTCAATTCTGCCTTTTTGTTGCGGCAGTCCTCGCTCTTCCAACCTTAATACTTTTTGGACATCGTGAGTTTGACGTTGGCATAGCACTTAGCGTTCCAATGATGCTCTATGGTCTAATGGAAAGCCAGATGCTCATTGTCACATTTAGTGCATTTCCCATCTTGATGATAACCGCGTCTGCAAATGTGTTACTTGAAAACCAGGATACCGATAGGGATTAGGTATGTCGCACAGAGCATTCTATTTAAACACGCTTTGGCAGTACGGCCTTCAGTTGGTGAAATACATACTCCCATTGATCTTGATGCCCTACCTTACGAGAGCGTTGGGCGTTCAGGCATACGCAGTATATGCGTACATGGTTTCTTTCATGGGCTTTGCTCAGACATTCATGGATTTCGGTTTTAACTTATCCGGAACAAAGCAGATTGCTGCCGCGAGAACGGTCGAGGAGAAGAATGAGATATATGGCTCCATTTCTCAGGCCAGGTTTATCCTAAGCTTTATTACGGGAATTGGTTGCTTTGCGATTGGATTGCTCATTCCCATTGTCAGGGAGAATCCTGTTTATGCGTCCATTTCATTTCTAGGGGTTTGCCTGCGTGCTTTTGCACCAGATTTCGTATTTCAGGGTTTTGAAGACATGGGTCCGTTGACCACCCGCTATTTGATTTCGAAATCTCTTTCAGTTTTTATGACAATCCTTATGGTACGTGGTCCGGAAGATTTAATATGGGTCGCGCTGTTGGATGTGGCGGCATCGTTTATCGCGCTTTTCTGGTCATATTATGTGGCAAAAAAGAGGTTTAATGTTATCCCTGTCTTTGTGAGTTGGAATCGCGCGATTAACGATCTCAGGGATTCGGCTTATTACTGCGCGACAAACATGGCGTCGTCCGCTTTAAGCGGAGTTACGACTGTTGTTCTTGGTGTTGCCATAGTTGATCAGGCTCAGATATCTTTCTGGTCCATCTCGATGAGTGCGATTAGCGCGGTCCAATCGCTGTTCACTCCGATAGTGAACAGCCTGTACCCTCATATGCTCAACCAAAAGGATATGAATTTCATTAAGAAGCTGGTACTTCTCTCGGTGCCTTTTATTGCATTGGGGACTGCTGTATTTTACGTTATGGCAGATATGGTGGTTGCGGTAGTTGGCGGGCCTGATTTTAGTGGTGCTGTTTCAGTACTACGCTTGTTGACGCCCATTGTTCCCTTATCGTTTTATTGCATGTTTTTTGGTTGGCCGGTTTTGGGGGCTATGGGATACGCTCGAGAACTTGCGATTTCAACGATCTCTTCTTCACTATGTGGGGTTGTTGCGCTGGGGATCGCATTGATCGCTGGGTCATCTTCAATTTTGCTTTTTGCGATTATTCGTGATTGCGTAGAGCTGCTGCTCTGTGTTTCAAGGTTATTCTGCGTGAGGATGGTTTTGAGAAAGCGGATGAATCGAAAAGGCAATTAGCTGAATTGACTAACAGCGATTGGAAAGTTTTTATGTCTGATGAAGTTGTATATCTAAATGACAGGTCTATTAAAGAGGCTTTGCTGGATATCCTTATTAAGGTTGACATCATTTTCAAAGAACATGGTATTCGATACTCGTTGGATAGCGGTACGCTTCTTGGGGCTGTCCGACATAAGGGCTTCATACCATGGGATGACGATATAGACATTATCGTCCCAAGGCCGGACTACAATGAGCTCATGTCCCATCCTGAGTGGTTCGCCCCAGGGTTAACTCTGGTTGTCCCGGGAAGTGAGTCCTCTATCCATCCTTTTGCAAAGGTGGTTGATAAGTCGCTGCGTGCCCAGGAGCCTTTTTTGAGTGGGGTGATTGATGAATACTTGTGGATCGATATATTTCCTGCAGACGCCATTCCCGAGAATTATGATGATGCTGAAAAACTGTGTAGGAGACAAATTGAGCTAATTAAAAGATATCAAATGGCTGTATTCAATCACGCCGCCCGTGATATCAACAGCATTAGGACGATACTTAAAACCTTGGTTCAACCTGTCTATCGGGCGATATTCCCACCCAGTAAAACTCTTGAGAAATTGATACAAAATGAAACGAAATATGAGTATGGCTCAACCCCTTACTTAACAAATCTATCATGGCCATCTACATCGGGAAAGAGCTGGATTCCAATAGAGGATTTCGATTCGTTGATTGATATAACTTTTGAGTGTCATTCGTTTAGTTGCATACCCCACTGGGATGATTATCTCACCGGTCTTTACGGGGATTATATGATTATCCCGCATGAGGATCAAAGGGAGTCTCATTGCATACGCGTGTGGACTGCATGATGGGAGAGAATACCAGCCTGAGGCCTTGATGGCAATTTGCAATTGGAGTGCACTTTAACTTCGCGTTAGGGGCTCCGTTGACTTAAATGGTACCCCAGCACGTGACGCATGGATGGCAGGGACGGTTAAGGCTATTGTAATGTGTTTGGCAGGGATATCGATTTATCCAACAGAGCGCGCTTTCTGATCTGCGGGTTATTTTTACTTAGTAATTTTTGAGTAAGTGCGATTAATAATCATTGCGCTACACCGCATGAGAACGGTCAAACAGCTCCCTCCAATCGCATGCTGCCAAGATCGTACCAGCCAGTATCACAAGGCAGCAGACAATCTCAAAGAGTGAAGGGGCCGCTTCGAGTAAGAGTATTCCAAATACTACTGCCCATGCGGAGTAGGAAATATTGAGAGCCATTCCTCTGGCGGCACCGATGACATCAATTGCTTTGTAGTAAAAGAGATATGAGGCCGCTCCTGCGAGAGCTGAGAGAGCGATGACGCCGGAGCCAATGGTCGGAATTGCCTCCGCCGTGAAACTCCATGCGCCGAAAATGGGCAGAACGATTATTGCGTAGGTAAAACCGGATACCATCTCTCGGATATGGAGTGCGGTCTCGTTGTCCACTGCATCATCGCGCATTCCCCATGCACAGAATACCGCTTCTGAGCCCCAGCCCGCTACACACACGAACGCACAGATGATGCCGAGTGTCGGATTGGATGCACCTTCAAGAGACATGGCTCCTGTTCCCATCCCGATGACGCCGAGCACTGCGGCACCGAGTGCAATCATGCGTGGAAAGGTTACCCTTTCTTTAAGGATAATCGCTGCAAGCAATGTGCCAAATGCAGGATAAAAAGCCGAGATCGCTGCTGTGTAAGCAGGTCCCAGCATATCGATGGCCATAACGTAGCCGCTCATCCCGATGGGGCCTCCGAGTAGCGCGCCGATTGCTACAACAGCGCCGCTTCGAGAGCGAATGGCCAAAAGGGTATCTTTCAGGCGGCCCTTCACGGCCATGTAGAGAGTCAGCCACATGGCGCATAGAATGTCGTGTAATGCGGAACTTGCGATTGCGGCAAATGCAAGTGCAGCGGCGGTTGAGTCGCCAAATGGTGACATAAGGAGGGCGATGCCCAGGATGGTGGTGTCAAGCGCCCAAAGAGCGCCGCTAAGGATTCCGAATTTCATTTCAATTCCTTACAAGGTCTCGCCGTAGAGTTCTAGTGCACGCTTTAGATACGTCTTGCCATAGCGGTAGTAGATGTAAGCCCATTCACCTACGTCCTCACCTTCCGCATCTTTGAGGAGAGACCAGATGTACCAGCACCATCCGGCCATTCCGACCTGGCCAAGGTTGTGCCTAATCTCTTCGGGGGTGGGAGTTCGCCCAAAGTAATGATGGAGCGTCCGCTCCATATCGGCATCACTCAGCTGCTCACAGACAGCGAAGGTGCCAAAATCGTTGGCATAATCGCTCATGCCGGCGTACTCCCAATCAATGAGGCTGATCTGGTCGTCTTTTACGAGGAAGTTGAGGCTGAAAAAGTCGTTATGGCATAAGACTGGCTCACCTCTGTCTGCAAGGAGCAAGTTGTTTAGCAGGCGCGCTTGACTGCTCATTTCCTCGTAGTCGGGAGCATCGATGCGGGTTCTTTCGAGTAGTTTCTTTTCATAAGAGCGGCCTTCTTCGTAGAAACTGAAGCTCCTTTCGACTTTGGCGCCGGATTCGTGTAGTTTCCGCGCCATCTGCATGGCGGTCCTTAGTTGCGAATCGTCATGCGAGTCGAGGCTTTTGCAGTTGGGGACAAAGCGGGATATTTTCCAGCCACGCCTGGGGTTCGAGAAAATAAATGTGTTGTCGAGGCCGATAATTCGTGCAGTTTGCAAGGCCTCTCGTTCCGCCTCTCGGTCGATGAGCAGCTCGGTTCCAACGCCAGGGTGACGGTAGACGAACTCTCCGTCATCGGTTGCAAAGTGACATGAGAGGTTGGTGAGGCCTTGCTTGAGGGGGTAGACGTCTCGTATTTCGCTTTTTGTGCAACCAAGAACCGCTGTGATGTTGTCGAAGATCTCACTATCAAGATTCTCGAGAAACAAGGGGTCAAACTCGCGAAGCTCATCCAGCGAGTCGAACTCGTGGATGATTGGGGGGTCATAGCGATGAATGCGCATATCGAACTCTGTAATATGCTCGGCGTAGAGATCTTCCCACAACTTGTCTTTCGTCTGGGGGAGGTCGTATTCGACGTCGAGGATATCTCGAAGTCGCTCAGAGAAAGCGCGATCGAGATAGGCGTGCCCAATCATGTACCAAGCGTTTTCACCGCCAATGGTTACACCGGTGATGCGATCACGCGCGCCGACTTTCAGACACCACTCATCGGTCGGGCCTTCCGACCACTCTGCAGAATAATATGCTTTCCAGACGTGGGCCTCAAAAGGGTTTTCTTCGAAATAGTTGTCAGACGAGCAAATATAAGTATTGCCAAGTATTTCTTCAACAAGCATCAGGGATGAGTTGTTGTTTCGCTCGGCGTAGGCACGATTGACGACGATTTTCACTCCATAGCGGTCTTCGAGATAGAAGAAGGACTCCTTTTTATAGCCAACCACTATGACGATGTCGTGGATGCCTGCCGCTTGAAGCTGTTCGATTTGGCGTTCAATGAGAACTTCGCCGCGCACTTTGAGTAATCCTTTGGGTCGTTCGTAGGAGATGGGGGCAAAGCGAGAGGAAAGGCCGGCAGCCAGGATGACAGCGTTTTCGACGGCGTATGGTTTGAGGGACGCCATGCCCTTGGCTGTGATGCGCCCCTTATCGACTAGGCCTAGGTCGGAACACTCTCGAAGAGTTGCATTTACGGTCGCCAACCCGAGGCCAGTGCGCTCGGCAATATTTCGCTGCGTGATGCCTGGCTCAGCGGAGAGGGTCTTAATGATTCGGAATTGATTGTGAGTAAGGTCCATGGGAGGCCTTTCATGTTCGGATTCTCTAATTGATCATCATAATCGGAACAAATAAATATGTTCGAAAATACTTAAATGTCCTTAAAACAGAACAAATCTCTACAAGAATCCCAATTGGGCGCTGTCCCTCTTCGTCCGGTGTACCACCTGCTGGTGTTCGCCGAGTCCGTGGTCCTGTTTGTGTCCGGCGAGGCGTTTGCCGGCGCGGTGACGCCGGTGCGGATCATCTGCGCGGTGAGCTTCATGTCGTGCGTCGGCTACTTCGTGGCGATGTGCATCCTGTCCCCGCTGGGCCGCGAGAGGCAGATGGCAATGTCGAGCATCGCG
>OLRB01001372.1_pt1 | contig 10464 bp, 16 predicted proteins | sample 1672751 | NCBI WGS metagenome assembly OLRB01 (sample SAMEA3136720, study PRJEB25190) | human gut metagenome | biome: human gut; feature: human-associated habitat; material: faeces | place: Austria | collected 2013
TGATTATAAAAAGATTTTATGCTCAATTTCTGGCGGAGCTGACAGTGATGTGATGTTAGACATTATCTGGAAATGCGACATACATAACAAGGTTGATTACATATGGTTTGATACTGGTTTAGAATATCAAGCAACTAAAGATCATCTTAAGTATCTTGAAAACAAATATGATATTGAGATTATCCGACAGAAAGCAATTAAAGCAATTCCGTTGTCATGTAAGATTCATGGACAACCATTTATGTCCAAGTATGTAAGCGAAATGATGTATAGATTGCAAAGTCACGGATTCCAATGGGAAGATGAATCATTTGATGATTTATATCAGAAGTATCCGAAGTGCAAATCTGCTCTTATGTGGTGGTGTAACTCACACGGTACGTTAAATAATGGCAAAAGATTGAGTAGTTTCAATATTAACTACAACAGATTTTTGAAAGAATTTATAGTCCAGAATCCACCGCAATTTAAGATTTCTGGGAAGTGTTGCAACTATGCCAAGAAAGATGTATCTCATAAAGCAATAAAAGACAATGGATACGATCTAAGTATTATAGGTGTTCGAAAAGCCGAAGGCGGAGTAAGAGCATCAAGGTATAAGAGTTGCTTCGATGAAAAGATAGGGCAGTGCGATCAGTATAGACCAATTTTTTGGTATTTAGATAGCGACAAATCAGAATATTGTGTATATTTTAAGATTAGTCATTCGGATTGTTATGAACGATATGGGTTAAAGCGGACAGGCTGTTGTGGGTGTCCGTTCGGTAAAGATTATCAAAACGAACTTGATATCGTCAAACAATTTGAGCCAAGAATGTATAACGGTATCTGTAATATATTTAAAGATTCTTATGAGTATACAAAACAATATAGAAAATTTGTAAAGGAGAGAAAACTTGACGTTAGATAAAGAAGATATTTATGACATTGCCAAGGCGGTCGTAAAAGTAATTGAAGATAAAGACATGATGAAGTCGGAAGAAAATGATTGTACCTCAGAAAAAGTAGAGCTTCAAACATTAAATGCTGGTGATACCTTTAAGGTAGCAGGGTATGAATGGATCGTATTAAATCAGTTTAAATATGCTCAAACTTGTTTTTGCATCATGAAAGATTTTTTGAGTGATACAAAGCCATTCGACACATATTGTAACAGATGGGAACCTAGTCGTCTTCGTCACGATTTAAAATATATCGGATGTGAAATTGAAGATAATTGTCATCATGATGTGTTGCAGTATATGGAACGTGATTTAATGGCACTTGATGGAACAATGGCGAATGAAATAAGTATTGATAAAGTTTCTTTACTAACTTTAGACGAATATAGGCTATACAGGGAGTATTTAGAGTACCCAACAAAATTCCCAGGTCATATTGAATGGGTATTATTAACTGCCGTATCAGAAGAAAATCGTTCAGCTATTTGTGCTGTTGATACATGTGGAGTTGTCAAACAATGTTATTGTGCGGAGTCTTTTAACATTCGTCCAGTATGTACATTTAGATCAGATGTACTAGTAGAGAGAGTGCACTCATGAATGCAAATGATAAGTTAAAGAAATGGATCAATCATAATTATTTGACAAAAGGAGATAGAAGAATGATTACAGATAAAACAAAATGGGATGACGAAAACTATTATAGCGAAAATTTCAAAGAAATCATGTACGACAAAATTACAGAAGGAATTGATTTAACGGAAGGCGAGCTTAAAGAATTAATTTATGATTATCGGCACATACATGTAGATGAGATTTCAGGAGATGACCTGAGATTGGTTAAGCCAATGACAAGCATTATTAAAATTCGAGACAAGTATTTTGCGATTGATTGGTTTAAGGGGCTGACAGAAATGCAGGGAGATGAATTCTATGATCAGCCATACGAAGTGAAGAGAGTAGATAAAATGGTTCCTGTAACTGAATGGGTTCCAGTAAAACAGGATTCATAAAATAAATGTTTTGTGTACAAAAAAGATACCACCTCAATTAAGAAGTGGTATCTCGTATACAAAATTACACTGTTTCCAAACTAACTAAGTTGATTCATGTGCAAACTTATTATAGCACAGAAAGGAGAAATATGGAACAGGTTTTTGCATCAGACTATGAGGATGTTTATAAAGTTAAAGATGGCGTAATGTTTCACGTTAAGAAATACCGTAGAGTTTATGACGAAAACGGATGTTCTAAGCAAATTTATTTTGAAGATAAACCAAAATTAAAATGTTATGCAAGAAAAGGCGATCATAGATATTGTACTTTAAGGATTGCCAATGAAGACGTAAGAGTCAATGATGGATTTGCATTGAACCCTAAATATGAAACAGTTAACAAAGGTTCAGTTTTTGAATATTCAACAGGTGGATATCCACGAAATGGATATTTAGTTGAGCTTGCTGAAAATGAGTCATCTTATAAATACGAAATCAAGACACAGGGCAATATGTTTGTTGGCGATGCAAGCGACCTTGTTGAATTTTTAAATGAAATTATTGATCAAATAGGTATATATGATTGGAGGGTTTAAAGAATGAAGAAAGAAAAGACAGTTGAAGAATATTACTGTGACTTTTGTGGCTGCGAATGTGCCGATGAACATTATGATGTTGCCTTGCCATTCGTAGAAACAAACGGGTATTTTAGTAGATTCTGCTCTAATAAACCAAATTCTATAGAAATCAAACAGTTATGTTTGTGTGGTGCATGTACTAAAAGAAATGCTCAGGTCAATACGTTCCTTTCAAATGCAGGTCATAACAAAGTTAGTATGGAGCAAATCGTAGACAAGCCATATGAAGGATCATACATTAGTAGGATTGGAGCATTAAGGTATCAAACAATTTGTTTTAGTGAACATCACAAAATGACACTTGAATACAAGAAATAAAATTTGACTTTGAAATAAGAAAAGGAGAGATAAGAAACTTGGCAAAAGAAAGAGCATTAGCACATATTGAAGAAATTGCATGGATTAAACCAATTGATGGTGCAGATAATATCGAACTAATTGGCGTTCTTGGTTGGGTATTAATCGCAAAGATTGATGAATTTAAAGTTGGGGACAAAGCTGTATTTGTTGAAATTGACAGCAAATGCCCAGCAGATGATGAGAGATTTGCCTTCTTAGAGAAGAAGCATTATAAGGTCAAAACAATGAAACTCGGTAAATTTAAATGTTTTAGTCAAGGGTTAGCATTACCACTTACATTATTCCCAGAATTATCTGACAGAAAACTTGGTGACGATGTTACAAAGGAATTAAGAATTACATATTCTTCCGAAGAAGATCGTAAGAGAAAATCGAACAAAGTAGATCCAAACGCTAAATATAAAGCTATGGCTGCAAGACATAAAGAATTTTTCTCAAAACCAATCATCAGAAAAATCATGAGGTACGACATTGGTAGAAAACTTTTATTCTTGTTCTTTGGTAAGAAAAAAGATAATCCTAAACAGTTCCCATCATGGATTGTGAAGACAGATGAAAACCGAATTGAAAATTGCCCATTCTATCTTGAGTCTAATGGGGAGTGGGTTCAGACAGAAAAAATTGATGGAACATCTTGCACATATGCCGTTGATCGGATGAAACGTGGCAAAAACAAATTCGAGTTTGTTGTATGTAGTAGAAATGTCCGACAGGCTGACAGGGATCAGGAATGTTACCACGACTCCAATATCTACTGGGAACTTGCCGACAAATATAATATTGAAAAAGTTTTAATTGATTATGCTATTGCAAATAACTATGACCGTGTTGTTTTACAGGGTGAGGGTACAGGTAGCGTACAGGGAAATCCTTACAAACTTAAAGAGAATCGTTTGTTCGTATTCAATTTAGTAGTCGAAGGAGTTCGTAAAGGCACACGGGAAATGGCAAAATTCTGTGATAATAACAACTTAGAACATGTGCCAATTATCAACGAACACTACAAAACGCCTGACACGATGGAAGAGATTAAACTTCAGGCTGATGGATTCAGTATTATCAATCCAAAAGTTAAAAGAGAAGGATTTGTATACAGAAGTCTTGACGGACAGCAAAGTTTCAAAAATGTCAGCAGAGAGTATCTGCTAAAACACCAGTAAAATAAAGGGTTTTTGACGATTGAATTTTTACATAAAACTCGAATTTTATAACACGAAAGGAGAATCATGAGCGAAAGAAAACCAAGACTTACACTATTATGTGGTTTATCCGCATCAGGCAAATCACAATACATAAACACTGTTTCACAAGACAGTGGTGATGAAGTTATCACTATATCAACAGATGGTATTAGAGAAAATATATGTGGAAGAGTAGAAGATCAGTCCAAAAATAAAGAAGTATTTCAGACATTTCATAGTCTAATCGTTAAATATCTTAAAAATGGTATGGACGTATTTGCAGAAGCAACGAATATTACTATGAAATCCAGAAGAGCCATTCTCAATGTCATCAAAGGAATTGATTGCGAGAAAGTTTGCGTGGTTATCGTAAAGCCGATTAATGAGTGTAAGAAAGACAATATCGACAGAGAACATCCAGTTCCAGGATATGTAATTGACAAACAGGCAAGAAAATTCCAGATTCCATTCCTTGAAGAAGGATGGGATAAGATTGAATTTGTTGATCATATAACCGATATAAACAGATATATTTTCAAGATTGAAAACAAATGGGTTCCAGAAGAGTATAACGACTTTGACCAGAAGAATCCGTATCATATGGAATCTCTTGGCAAACATATGACTGATGCTTACGATTTTTCAAAAAAGATTCATAACGATTATTCAGTGTCAGTGGCTACAAAATATCATGATATGGGTAAATTATACACTCAGACATTCGATGAAGATGGTGTGGCACACTATTACGGACACGAAAATATTGGGGCATATATGATGTTAGTTTATGAGGTTGCAAATCAGCATTCTTTATTTGTAAATCACAATATAGGAGACATTGCTTTCTATATTAACTACCACATGTTACCGTTCCAGTGGAAGCCTAACAATACTAAAACAGAAACAAAATGGGCAAAACGCTTTGGATCAAAAAAATATCATAACTTATGGTCTCTGCATATCGCTGATTTGGTTGCTTCAAAGAGAGAGAAAGGCTTATCTGAAGCTTTAAAAGCTAAGAGAGGTTTTGATAATGAATTTGATCTATAACCCACCTAACCCAGACGCTCAGTTAAACAATCCGTGTTATTACGATTCTGAGCAGTTTGAGTTAGAGGAAGAGTTTGAAATTCAAAATTATCCAGATGATGAAGAGGAGAATACAGATGATTAAATTACATTTATGGCAGTTTATGCTTTGCAATTTTGGAACTGTTGCCATTGGCACATTTCTTGGTGCTATGGTAGCAGGCGGATTCCTTATTCGCAAACTTGACATTGCCAGACTTCAGGAATTGATTGATGGCAATGAAGCAAAGATTGAATTTCTCGAACAGGAACGAGAAGAAATTGATGATGAAATCGATGAATTAGACGATAAGTCTGATGAAGATAATGATGACATTATTACAGGCGAGGAGGATGAGGAATAATGGAAGAACTTTCCAAAGCGGTTATTGAGTTACAGCTCTCATATGGCTTGAGTCTGCGAACAATTCAGAAGATGGTGCGTGATGTATACAAAAATACAAATGATGCACCGCCAACAGGTATTACACCTAAGACAACTAAATCAAAATCAACTAAATAAGGAGTGAATTACTACGGCTAATTTCTTACAGCGTAAAGAATATTTTGGAAAGTATCGTGTTGTAGCAGCATATAACATGGATACTAATGATTTCCCTAGAACTGATGCAGGATTAATAGATCCTAGCTTTGATGATTTGTACATAAAATGCTCATTTGGTAATCAGATATATTACTACGGAAAAGGTAAGCATAGAGGTGAATATACCCTTGTAGCTTACATCCCCTCATTAATAAGAGGGCGTAATGTTATAAAGGCAATTCGAGAGATAGACAAAGATATTCCCTATTATATAGAAGAAACTGATAAAGAAGTGCTGTTTAGATTTGATGTGAAACATCTGGATACTGTTGCCGAGTTGCTGAAGGCACAGAAGAGTAGAATCCGTGACGATGGAACTTACAAATATATCTCACCTTTTTCACCAAAAAACTTGCCAAAAACACCTTATAAAATTCCAGATGATGAATTGAGTACCTACAAGAAATTAACTGCAAATTTGAAGCGTGAGGAGATGTATAAGGTAGGGCGGATTGCAACTAGATTCTTAAAAGAAAAGATATGCTCACGCAAGTTTACATTCCAAGACTTGAAAGCAGAACAGAAGAAGATGGGATTGAAAGGCAAAAATTATATTCACGCCAAAGGTTTATGGGATGAATATTGCCGATACACAGAAAATGAACTACGCAAGGAGAATTTACTATGAGTACAAATAATGTAATGATGACTGAAAACGATAAAAGAAACGTAGGAAACGCAAGCTTACAGAAGCAGATTAAAGAAGAAAAACACAAACTTGATTTCATTAAAGATGTTGACAAGCTGCTCACAAAATATAAATTGCCAAAAGATTATCTGTATCTGGCGGCTAAAAAGTCAAGTCTTAACACAGATCGTCAGTTATACATGATCGAAGTTGAAACATTTAATAACGGTGTGTATGACGGAAATGTAACTTTGATTGTGCATGGTACTGAAGATGAAGTAAAAAAACAAAAAGATTTATTGGTTGAAAAATTAAAAGAACAGTACAAAGACGAACCAGAAATGACTTTTGAGGATTCTTACTATAACGAAGTTGGATTACCTCTGATGCTTAGTGAACAGTAATGAGAACTAAAATATATGTGGCTTATGGAAAGCAAAGTAGATTAAATCAGTTGAAAGATTATATAGAAGTCAAAATAAATAGACTTAATTATAAAACACGAAATTTTGTGAAAGTTGCACAAAGAAAATGGAAAGGAAATACATATATGGGATTATTAACAGAAAGCGGATTAATGAAAGTTGCAGAGTTTGAAAAAGTATCGTTTGACCAGTTCATACGGGACTGGTGGAAACATATTCTTAAACATCCAGAAGAACCAATGTATGAAAAATCAATTTATGGTGATCTGAAATTACCTTATCGCAAAACAGTTGACTCCGCAGGGCATGACTTTATTAGTCCAGCAGACATTACAATTCGCCCAGGAGATGCACGAGTTATTCCTACAGGAATCAGATGTAAGATTGAAAAGGGATGGGTGTTATTAGTATTCATTCGCAGTAGTTTGGGCATCAAAGCACAGGCTAGAATTGGTAACGGTACAGGGGTAATTGACGGTGACTACTACCACGCAGACAATGAAGGACATATCTTTATCAAGGTTGAGAATCATGGCAATGAACCGCTGAAGCTCAAGAAAGGTGATGCATTTGCACAAGGAGTTTTCCTACCTTATGGTGTAGCCGATAAAGAAACTGTGACAACTAAAAGAACTGGCGGAATTGGAAGTACAGGTAAATAAATGAATTATTTAACACAAACAAAAGGACTGATCAATGCTGTGGATATGAAAGAGTATTCACAGCAGCAGTCCAATGCACAATTAAGTAAAATATTTGATGACTTATATGACGACTTAGTAAATGATATATGGGAAACTGCACAGATGAATGGTAGAACAGAAACATACCGTAAGACACAATCAATGTCTTGCGATACTGACAAGTCACTTGATTCTTGTATTGCAGTATTAGAAGACTTCATGAATAAAGGATATGTCTGTATTGTGACACGTAAATATGTTGATTGTACGAGATATTATTATAAAATCTACATCAGTTGGTCAGGGCATCCGCCTAATGTCCACGGATATGTAACAGTTGATGATAAAGATAAAGAGAAATTAGTATTCTCTTCATATTTAAAATAGGAGGATTTATATATGATTAAGATTGAACACCCAGTATTCCCAAGTCCAGAGCAAATGGATTTTGTTATAGAAGGTATGCGCAACCCAATGAACAGTTGGGATAAAAGTGATTCTGTAGGTGATTGTACGCATATAGATGAATTAACATGCAATATTTGCAGAAGTAACATGGACTACAAACCAAATTGTGTTACTAATAAATTTGCGTTAGGCGAAAACGATGAGTCTTTAATGATGCGTTTAGCAAAAGCAGGTACAGATCATAGAAAGTATCTCCGAATGATGCAGGTAGGAGTAAGAATTACAGCTCCTTTGTATTTTTACAAAGAATTAGATACGTACAAGGTGGGTACAGTATGTAATTCATGTAGTACAATGCATAAAATCCAAGCAAAAGAATTTACACTAGATGATTTCAGTTGTGAGCATCTTGTAGAAGATAATGATATACATGAAGATATCAGTGTTCCAGACGGAGAAGAATATATTTATTATTCTCCAAAAGATATATTACAGGAATGGATTATACCAAGTCTAAACAAATGCAGAAACGTGTTCCTTGACACAAAGAATAAAGTTTGGTGGTGGCAGATGATTCAGTTACTTCCATCAAGTTACAACCAGACACGTAATTATACATTTACATACGAAAATCTAATTAACATGTACTTCGCAAGAAGAAATCATAAATTAGATGAATGGAGAATCTTCTGCCAGTGGATGTTAGACAACGTGCCATATTTCGAAGAACTTGTAGAACATATTGAAGGGCAGAATAAAGTAGATTAAATCCTTATTTGATGATTGATAAATAATATACGGAGAGAGTTTCTATTATTAGATTCTCTCTCTTATTGCAAGGAGGAATATATTATAAACAAATATATAGTACCAATATGGGAGAAAGTTACAATAACTCCAGAAGAGGCATCGGCATATAGCAGTATCGGTATTAATACAATTTATCAGATGCTAGATGATCCAGACTGTGAATTTAAATTATATGTAGGAACCAAGAAAAGACTTATTAAAAGAAAAGCTTTTGAAAAATATTTAGAAGATACTTATGCAATTGATAGGAATTAGAATCTAAATGTGATATATTGTAATTGTACTATAATTTAATTTAGATTCTTTTCCAATGAATACACAAAAGGAAGGACGTATAATCATGGGAAAAGATTTAAAAGGAAGAGAACTTGGAACATACCTATCTCAGCGCAAGGATGGACGTTATCAAGCAAGGTTTACGAATCGTTTTGGAGAACGCATCGAAACAAAAAGTAAAAGCTTAAAAGAAGTAAAGACATGGCTGAAAGAAGAAAGGGCAAAAGACGATCTAAAAGTAAATGCAAAACATTGCACTGATACTTTTGAAGTTTGGTATTTTCGTTGGAAAAGCATAGCGTTTGTTGACTTGGCACCAAATACTCAGGAACAATATGAATGGATTTATGACAATTGCATTGCACCAAGTCTGAAAAATATTAGAGTTGTAGATATAACCGAATTTACATTAGATTCATTTTTTCAAACTTTGAAGAAAAAATATAGTGATAAAACTATTGATAATGCAAAAAATATAATTTCTCAAACCTTAGAAAAAAGTAGAGAAGCACATTGTATTCCTTATAATCCAGTAACAATGATCAAAGTTAAAAAGAAAAAGAAAGACCTTTCCTCAGATGAGGTACTGGCATTAACTATCAAGCAACAGCAAATGTTATTTAACTATTTGAATGGACATTTCTATTATAATTTATATGTTTTTCTTTTGACAACAGGGTTGAGATATGGAGAGGTTGGCGCACTTACAATCAATGATTTTGATATGAAATCGAGAAAGGTGCGTATTACAAAGTCTTTGAAAAAAAATAAAATCGATGGCAAATATCAATATTATATTGGCGATACAAAAACACCTTCGAGCGTGAGAGAAATTCCATTAAATGATATTGCATACGAAGCTTTCCAACAACAAATCATATTAAAGCAACGTGTAGAGAAATCCATATATGCAGATCGCCATGTGTCATCAGAATTTAAAGATTTGTTATTTACCACACCGTACAATACTCCAATGCCTAATCAAACATTGAACTCTGTATTAGCAAGTGCAAGGGAACAAATCAATTTTCAATTGGATGAAAAAGATTATCTTTTGCCAGTATCCGTTCATCGGTTAAGACATACTTTTGCGACAAGATGTTTTGAGGCAGGAATTCCAATGGTAGTCATTTCGAAATATCTTGGACATGCAAATGTAACGATTACTGAAAAGATTTATGTTCATTTATTACAAGATCATATTGAATCACAAAACGATAAATTAAACGCTGCATATCCCAAACAACACATAACTAAGGAGCAAATATTATTAGACATGAATTGATAAAAGGAGTCAAAAAGGAGTCAAATGTATTTCAAAGGAGTCAAAAGACACATCGGAAACCTAGTAAAATCAAGCAATTTAAAACATTGAAAAATGATATATAATCTCTCTGGTTATAGGGATATCCTATAACTAGATGTTGACTTTTCATATTGGACAAGT
>OLRB01001375.1_pt1 | contig 10452 bp, 10 predicted proteins | sample 1672751 | NCBI WGS metagenome assembly OLRB01 (sample SAMEA3136720, study PRJEB25190) | human gut metagenome | biome: human gut; feature: human-associated habitat; material: faeces | place: Austria | collected 2013
AGACTTTTCCCTGATCCACTCGAACCTACTACTGCAACAATTTCTCCTTCATTAATATCAAGTGATAATGAGTGAACAACTTCCAAACTTTCTTTTTTAAAGAGTCCTTTATACATACTAAAAGATACAACTAGATCATCTACACTCAATATATTCTTTTTTGTCATCTTAAACTCTCCTTATTCATTTCCACTTTCAGGATTCCAAAGTTTCTTTAAATTTTCCCCTATAACGTCAAATAATAGCACTGCTATTAAAAGCATCAATCCTGGGAATAATGCAAGCCACCATTTTCCTGTTGAAATATGCTGCATAGCTTCTGATAAAATTACACCTATTGCAGGCATTTCGGCAGGCATACCGAATCCTAAGAATGTAACCGAAGCCTCATGCATGATTGCATGTGGAAATAATAAAACTAGTCCTATTAAATAAGCTGGTATTACATGAGGAAGTATGTGCTGGAAGGCAACCTGTGATTTTGTTCTCCCCATTTTATAAGCCGCTTTTACATATTGAGATGAACGAATCTGCATAACCTCAGATCTAACTATTCTCGTTAAAGATGGCCAATGTGTAAGAGCAACTGCAATAGTTACACCTTTTACTCCTTTTCCCATCATAAACGATATAAGCATTAATAAAACTAAGTGAGGTAATCCCATACATAAATCGACACACCAGTTTACAAATTTATCTACCCATCCGCCAAATACAGCAGATGCAATTCCTGCTACTAATGCTATGATTGAACTTACAATCGAAGCAAGCACACCTATGATTATACTGTTAGATAGACCTTTTATAGTTCTGTGGAACATATCTCTCCCTATAAAATCAGTCCCAAAAGGATGTGCTAAACTAGGTGCTAAAAACTTATTTGCATAATTTGCCTCATAAGTCCGTGGGCTCATAAATAATCCCCAAACAAATACACCTACTAGATATGTAACTGCAACAGCCATTAATATAACAACAAAAACTCTTCTATTAAATACTTTTTCTTTATTCACGAGCATCCACCTCTCTTATTCTAGGGTCAAATACTCCATAAAGAATATTTGCTATTAAGTTTCCTACAAATACAAATATTGCACTAAAAACTGAAATACCTAATAGAAGTGGAACATCTCCATTTAATGCTGCAGCAGTTATTGCAGTTCCTATTCCAGGATATGCGAATACTGTCTCAGCAAGTGCCATTCCTCCAAATAATTCACTAAATGAAGCAAACTGCACTGTTATCGCAGGTAGCGATACGTTTCTTAAAATATGTCTTGTTATAAGCTGTTTTCTGTTTTCTCCTCTAGTTTTTGCATATAATATAAAATCACTATTCATTATTTCTATAACTTTTTGTCTTGTATATAAAACAACTTCACTAATACTTACTATTGTAAGTGTAAGCACAGGAAGAATTAAATGATGAATCTTATCCGCCAACGTTACCTCCGATGCCAGTTTACCAGCAGGTACCGCCATTCCAAGAGGGAACCATCCCAATTTAACCGCAAATATAGATACGACTATAAGCCCTATCCAAAATACCGGCGCGGATTTTACCACCAGACAAAACGTCTTAACTATCCTATCAAAAATACTACCATCTATAATTCCGCATATTACTCCCAAAATAAATCCTATTATTCCAGAAAGAAGCCACGAAATAGCCATAAGAACTATTGAATAAGAAAACCTAGTTTTTATTACTTCAGAAACTGGTTTTTTGTAGGTAATTGACATACCTAAATCTCCCTTAAGAGCATGTTCACCCCACGTAATAAAACGCTGAGAAGGTGGGGCATTTAAGTCCCACTCCTCAGCAATTTCCTGTTTAGCTTCTTCTGAGATAGTTGTATTAGTTCCTACATATGAAACTAATGGATCTATAGGAGATTTTATTATTAATAAAAATGCTATTATACTAACTGCTACTAAAAGCAGTACCATTCTCAGGCATTCTCCTAATATTTTTCTCCAACTCTTCATAATCTATCTCCGTATTATTTTAATTTCCAATCTGCTATATTACATACAATTGGTGTTCCGTGTCCATGAGGATGAGGAATCTGTGTATCTTTTGATATGTCTAATTTATCTGATACAAAGTAGCAGTGTTCTATATTCACTAAGAATAAGTTAGAATGATCTTTATCTGCTAATCCCTGAACTTCTTTCCATGCTGCTATTGCATCTTCCTGAGAATTTGCATTTATAGCTTCTTTTATTTTCGCATCTACTTCTGGATTGTTGTAACCAACAACATTATCATATCCTCCAGATAAGAATAATTCTGAATTATATAATGAAGATAAAACTGTTGGTGAATACTGTCCCCAACCCCATAAGATTGCTGAAGTATTCTGTAATGTTAATATTTCATCCCAAGTAGCTGTTTTTACTGGTATATCTATACCAAGTTCTTTTGCATTTTCAGCAAGTGCTACACATAAATTGTATCTATCTGTTTCTCCTGCTGATGCATATAAATCAAATGTACATTTCTGTCCGTCTTTTTCACGAATTCCACTTTCAGTTTCTTTCCATCCGGCTTCATCTAAAAGTTTTTTAGCTTCATCTACTTTATTATCTTCGTAGTTATCTGTACTAGCCCAAACAAGGTTATCTGTAAAGTTTACTGCAGGCTGTCCTATTCCGTTTGAAGCATTTTCTATTATTTTTTTACGATCTATACCTATCGCAAGCGCTTTTCTAACTGCTGGATCTGATGTTACATTGTTACCAACTTTTACCATTTCTCCACTTGGACTCTTAACTTCGCTAACAGGTCTAACAGGAAGTCCTACATTACGAACGTCCATAGTTTCTAATTTTTCTATTTTCATACCTGGAATTTCTTCATTAGCGTAATTTGTTCCAACCATTGCAACATCTAATTCTCCAGCTTTAGCTGATGAAAAGGCTGCGTCTTCTTCCATATTAACTATTGTAACTTTCTTTATTTCTGGAGCTTTTCCAAAATAGTTTTCATTTGCTTCTAGTATTATCTGCTGACTTGCATCATACTGAGCTACTTTATACGCACCAGTTCCTATTGGCTGAGTGTCGAATGTTTTGCTATCATAAGCATCTGAAGGAACTATTCCTAACTGAGCTGTTGTATCTAAGAATGGTGAATATGGTTCTTTTAATTTAAATTCTACTGTATCCTTATCCACTTCTTTTACAGACTCTAAATATGTTAAGTCAACGTTTTCATTGTGAGCCTGATTTTCTTTTACAGTATTGTATGTAAATACAACATCCTCTGCATTCATGTCGCTTCCATCACTAAATTTAACACCATCATTTAAATCAAATGTGTATGTTAAAGCATCATCACTTACTTTCCACTCTTTTGCTAAGTCCCCTACGTACTTAGAATCACTATTTACCTTTAATAGTGCGTTATTTGTAAATGGATATCCGTTTGACATCCCACCCTTTATTGGGTCTAAACTATCATCAAATATTGATGATCCAATATAAATTTTTATTCCGTCTTCTGGATTTGAATTACTCGCTTCTTTTTTCCCACAACCTACAAGTAGCATTGGTAATACCATAGCTGTAGATACTAAACTTACAATTTTTTTGTTCATATTAGTCCTCATTTCCACTAAAAAAGCATATCTTTTATTCTACTGAATTTACTCATACCTTCTGGTACTTTTTATTTATATAGATGTCTAAATATGCCTTAGTTATTAATAGTATATAATTTTTTATTATTTCTTATACTTCCTGTATAAATTGTAAGCTTCTTGCTACTTTTTTAAATACTTCTAGTAATTATAAATATGATTTAAGTTCATTGATTGTTTCTGAAATGAACTCATTCATCCTTTTATTTTCCACTCCAACAATTATATTGTTGCAATGGTTCATAGGTATAAGTAGTTTTTTAGCTAGACTCTGGCCAACTGCAACTGCCATTTTTGGTGTTATTTCACCGTACATAGAATCTGCTATAACTATACCTACTGGTCCTATTATAATATCTGCTTTTCTACAAGCAACAACAACTGCATTTTCTCCTGTAGCTGCATTTGTTGCTCCTGCTTTTAACATATTTGTTGTTGCAACTGAATTTGTTCCAACAGCAGTTATATTTGCATTTTTAAAATTTTTATTTATTTCTATTATTAATTGTTTTCCTATGCCGCCACCCTGTGCATCTATAATTAGTATCTCCATATCATTTCCTCACTTTATTATAAATTTTCTTATTTTAGGATAGCAGAGTTTTTTTATACTTACAAGTTATATTGATATACAATCTTAAATAAATTATATCGGCGGTAAAATTTTACCGCCGATATATTATAATCAATACATTAAAATTTCACTTTTATTTAATTTATTCAGCTACTTTTTTCTTTTTTAGGAATGATAACTGTGTTTCAGCTATTATTATAGCTAAGAACATTAGTGTGAATCCTAATATTGACTGAGGAGTAAATGTTTCACCGAAGAACACTGCTCCGAATACTAGTCCGAATATGTTTTCGAAACTTAATATTATAGAAACACTTGTTGGATCTTCTGTTTTCTGTGCAATTGTCTGTAATAAGAAACATATACCAGAACAAACAACACCAAGATATAATACTCCACCAACAGCTGCTGCATTCCACTGTATAGCAAATGGATCTTCCATAGTTAATGTGAATACCCATGCTAGAACAGCACATACAACGAATTCTAATATAGTTATTAGAACTGGGTCTTTGTCTTTACCCCATTTAGCTATAGCTATTATCTGTGCAGCCCAGAATACTGAACTTGCTATAGATATACTATCTCCGTAGCTTATGCTGAAGCTTCCTACTAGAGAAACTAGTATTATACCTACCGCACACATTACAGCTGCTATTATGTGATAAATCTTAGGTCTTTCTTTTAATATTATCCATCCTAAGAATGGTACGAATACACAGTATGCTGATGATAAGAAGTGACTCTTACCAGGCATTTCAAGCATAACACCTAAAGTCTGTGTAAAGTATGCCATGAATAGACATACCCCTATAAGTATCCCACTTTTTATATATTCTTTATCAATTTGTTTTAATCTCTTTATATTTACTATTCCTAAAACTAAAGCTGCGATTGTAAAACGCCAAGCAAGAAGAGATCCTGCTGGTAGTATATCAGTAGAACCTTTGATAACAACCATTGAACTACCCCAAGCAACAGCTACGAATAGCAAAGCTAATTTTCCGAATACACCTTTTTTCATAACAGCTTCTCCAATTTCGTATTATTTTTTGAACTAGTCAAACTAATTATTTCATTAAGTCAAGTCCTTTAGCAACACGAGTTATAAAGTCCTGAACGTTTGTTACCATTGTTGTTGCAGCTAAACTACCTCTATCAAGAAGTTTATTAACAACGAATTCATCTGCATCTATTGTGTATAGATATACTGGACGTATAGTTCCATCTTCTAATACACGGAATGAAGGAGTCATATTACCTACTGCTATTGTATGTAACATTGTAGCTAGACATATAACTGTTGTAGCATCTTTTACTATTGCTCTCATTGCATTTGCTGCTTCATAAACATTTCCATAAACTTCTGGAAGTGGTCCGTCATCACGTATAGAACCAGCAAGTACTATTGGTACATTGTTGTTTACACAACTACATATAATTCCGTCATTTAAGTCATAATCTTTCATGAACTGTGGTATAGATCCACTTCTTCTTACTTTGTTAAGTACGTCTAAGTGGTTGTAATGTCCATTAGGCTGAGACTGCTGAGTATATATATCCTGTCCTAAAGCAGTGTGTAATAAAGCACCTTCTAAGTCGTGAGTTGCTAATGCATTACCTGCTAATAGTCCATGAGCATACCCGTTTTCAACTAATGCCTGCATTGCTGCTCTTGCATTAGCATCGAATGCGAATGCTGGTCCCATAACCCAAACTATTTTTCCACCATGTTCTTTTTCATATTTTAATAATTCAAATAATTTGTCATAATCTCTAGCGTATGATGTTTCACGGCTTCTTCCCTGACGGAATACGAACTGGTCGTCTAATCCTTCAGTTGGTTCTTCAAATCCGTGACAGTACATGTAGCAACCTTCTTCACATCTTTCAGTTCTACCAAGCATTACTTTGTCGCCTTTTTTAATGTTTCTTGATTCTACAACTGCTAATGTTCCATCATCTTTAAGAACTACACAAGAGTCCATACGGCTTTCTTCTGCAAGTTTCCATTCTCCATCTATTTTAAAATATTCTGGGTACATAGATGTACTGTGATAGTAATCTGGAAGTACTCCATCTTTTTCCGCTTCTTCATATTTAGCATTCGGTGCATTTACAAACATTTCTTCTGAAAAGTCTGGATGTCTATATTTTGGCATTTCAAAAACTGACATAATAGTTCCTCCTTGAATTTTTTTATACAGGCCTGTTTCTTTGTCTATAATATAACACATTTAGCATTTAGTGTAAAGCTTTTCAACGTATTTTCCGAAACTTTTTTTTCATCATATATTTTATTTCCACTTATTTTTTCACTTTTTACTATTTTCTATCGTATTCTTTTATACATTAAGCATTATTATCGTTTTTCTAATTTATCATCGATAATTTTAGTTTATTGTTATTGATATTTTTTTGAAATTCTAATAGTGTGTACTTTTTGTTATATTATGCACAATTTTTGTTTATTTTAATTGTATTTATTATTACTTTTTACTATGTAGACTTTAAATTATTAAGTGTTTTTAGGGTTATTTTTTTCATGTTTTGGTTTGTCCTGTTCTTGATATTTCTTTTTAGTTTTTTATTTTCAAAAGGTGACAATTTTTTATTCTGTAATTTTTCCAATAAAAAAATACTGACCTAAAAGATCAGTATTTCTAATGTTTCCACATTTTTAATTGGTGGAAGTGAGGGGAGTCGAACCCCTGTCCGAAAGCTCTTTCCCCGCTGCATCTACGTGTGTAGTTGTCTCTTTATTTATCTCGTATCAAGTATAGCCGAGCAACAGGCGATACCATCAACCAGCCACAATTAGTCCACTTTTAGTCGCGGCATCCAAAAAGTAGTTCCCTGCATAGATGATGTCCAGTCTTAACCGGCAGGAGGGCTAAGAGGGACAAGCTGCAATTAGGCAGCTAATGCGTAATTATCGTTTGCGTTTATTTTAAATTCCCCAGTTTTTACGTGACCCAGAGTAACACGACACGCAGCCTCAGGTGCTAAACCCCCGTCGAAACCTTTACACTCCCTTATTATTAAGAAGTATTAAAACTTCCATAAAGGAACTATGTGTCAAACACAAACTCTAATTAATTTTGAAAAGCAAAAAGCTTTTATTTATATTAAGTATTAACATACTATAATTAAGTATATTATACCACTAATCATAAAAAACACAAATAATTAATATTTACCTGTCATTTCTCTTTCTATACGTCTCTTAGCATCTTTTTTAGCAAGATCCTGACGTTTATCGTATAATTTTTTACCTTTTGCTAGAGCTATCTCAACTTTAACTCTACCATTTTTTAAATACATACTTAAAGGAACTAAAGAATATCCTTTAACAGTAGTTGCACCGATAAGTTTTCTTATCTCGTGCTTATGAAGAAGAAGTTTTCTAACTCTAAGAGGATCGACATTGAAGATATTTCCCTGTTCGTATGGACTTATATGAACCTGCTTCATGAACACCTCTCCATTATCAACTGAGCAGTATCCTTCTTTTAAATTGACTCTACCCCGTCTAATAGATTTAACTTCTGTTCCCTTTAGTTCTATACCACATTCATAAGTTTCCTCAATAAAGAACTCATGTCTAGCTTTTTTATTTGTCGCAAGTACCTTTACTCCTGCCATATCTTCTCACCTTCTTCACAAAAATATTTTTAAGCTAAGTTATACTATATCACAACAGAAAATATGTGTCAATTTTTTCAATAACAAATAAAAATTCAATAACAAATAAAAATTCAATAACAAATAAAAATCTTTATCATAAAAGCAAAATGAATTATAATTAAAGTATAAATATTGATAGAATTTTCAGTATTTATCGTAAACACAAATTTATTTTCCAAACTCTTGAAAGGGGATGATTCTATGGAATTAAAAGAAAAAATGAAAGTTATTGAAAGCATAAGCGATGGAGGCTCTACTTTTGAAGTTCTTGAATTTGAAAATTTAGATGGAGCTTCAGATCCTATTATGGCTATGGGGCTTTACTTTGCAAAACAGGCTGGGCTAAGATCTAGAATTGTAAGAGTAAAATTAAACAACTCATCAATAAAAACAGAAGCAGGTGCTCTTTACTACTCTAAGGGAAATCTTGTTTCAGATGCTAAAATGGGAGGTGTTGGAGGATTCTTCAAAAAAGGAATATCTGGCGCACTAACTAGCGAATCTTTAGTTAAACCTTCATACAAAGGAACTGGAGAAATCTACCTAGAACCATCTTTCAAACACTACTTCTTAATGGAATTAAAAAATGAAACAATAATAATAGATAAAGGCGTATTCTACTGCTGCTCTGATTCTCTTGAATTAAAAGCTGTTTCTCAGAAAAATGTCTCTTCAGCAATACTTGGTGGCGACGGAATATTCCAGCTACGGGTTTCAGGAACAGGTGTTTTAATATTAGAATTATCAGTTCCTAAAAACGAAATCGTAGAATATGACTTAAATGGAAGCGAAGAATTAAAAGTTGATGGAGATTTCTCATTTGCAAGAACTTCATCTGTTAATTTCTCAGTAACTAAATCTCAGAAATCACTGTTCAAATCTGCAATGAGTGGCGAAGGGTTCCTTAATACTTACTCTGGAACAGGAAAAGTCTGGTTAGCTCCAACTTCTTCAATCTACAGAGAATTTGGAAGTGGATTTATGCCAGGAAATTCAGGTATGGATAATAATGAAATTGACTAATAAATAAAGGTGTGTGCATAATTTTAAAAACTAATTTTGGTAAAATAATAGCAACCTCCTCTCCAGGCGATCAAGTCGCATTGTCGAGTTCGGTTTGCTATTATTATAACCAAAATATAAGTTTTAAAATTATTGCAACACACTTTTTTATTTTCCAACTTAATTATTAAAAATATTGTCTTAAATCCTTTTAACAGGATTTCATTAAATAAAAATATTAAACTATCATTAAGTTAGTTTTACATTTTATTAATAAGATTACTTATATTAATTGAATAATATACTCGAATACCTTTTATTCCCCAGATTTTTACTATATAATATAGTTTGTTATATTATTAGAATATTAAGGAGAGGATGATTTTTTTATGTTCAAGTCTGTGGACAGAGATGCGTTCAGAGACGCTTTTCGTGCGTCTATACCAATTTTTATCGCTTATGTTCCAATAGGGTTGGTTGGTGGAATTTTATTAAACGCTTCTGGGGTAAATTTGTTCTTTATTTTTTTAATGTCGCTTTTAGTTTTTAGTGGGAGTGCACAGTATATCGCTGCATCTATGATAGCCACTGGTGCACCGATTTCTTCTATAATCATTACAACATTGATTATAAATCTAAGACATTTCTTAATGAGTTCAAATTTAAATATGGTTATAAAAAATAAAAGTCCTAAGTACATAATTCCTTTTGGACTTGGTTTAACAGATGAAACTTTTGCTGTAAATTACGAAAGATATATTTCAGGTAGATGGGATGATACTAGAGCAATGCTAGTAAATTACCTATGTTTAGCAATTTGGCTATTAAGCTTCTGTGCTGGATCATTTTTAGGTAATTTTATAAGTATAGATACTTATATATCAGGATTTATAATAACTGCCCTATTCACAACTATGATAATGGGTGCCATCAAGAATTTTGTTTATGTTTTAGTTGCAATTATTTCAGTTTTATCATTTATAGCACTTTATAGCATGACTCGTAGCAGTCTAATAATGGTGGTTTCTCCAATAATCGCCTGTGCTTCAGGACTTATAATAGAAAAAATGTTAAAAACTTCAAAAGATAAGGAAGGAGCTGTTGCAGATGAGTAATATGTCGATATTATTAGTATGCCTTGGAATGGGTGCGGTTACTTATGCTCCAAGAGTATTGCCACTTCTTCTTTTTGCAGGTAAAGAAATGCCAAATTGGTTAAAAGAAGCTTTAAAATTTGTACCCGTTGCAATGCTTAGTGCACTTGTTGCAAAAGATGTATTTTTCAAAGACGATGCTTTATTTATGAGCTTATCAAATCCAAAAATACTAGCATTTGTACTTGTTGCAATTGTTGCTGCAAAATTTAAATCTATACCTATATCTCTTGTAGTTGGTGTAGGAAGTATATTTATTTTTTCAACAATATTATAAAAAAATACTGCCACAGAACACCTTTAAAAGGTGTTCTTGTGACAGTACCTTTACTGACACCTAACGGTCGTCAGTTTTTTTGTATTCAAATTTAGCTCCACAATTAGGACAAAT
>OLRB01001379.1_pt1 | contig 10418 bp, 8 predicted proteins | sample 1672751 | NCBI WGS metagenome assembly OLRB01 (sample SAMEA3136720, study PRJEB25190) | human gut metagenome | biome: human gut; feature: human-associated habitat; material: faeces | place: Austria | collected 2013
ATGTTACAACTGATTATTTATAATTTACATTCCAATATGGTACTACTTAAATCTTCCTATATCAGATGTTCATTATGGTAAGAAATGTGATTTACATTCCAATATGGTACTACTTAAATACAAGGTGAGGGATTTTCAGCAACTCCGTACAATCTATTTACATTCCAATATGGTACTACTTAAATAGCTGACTTTTTTAATGTTACAACTGATTATTTATAATTTACATTCCAATATGGTACTACTTAAATCTTAGTTATATTCCCTTGAGCTCCTTTCTTTAAAGTATTTACATTCCAATATGGTACTACTTAAATGTAACAATATCGTTATAAATATTAAGCATACCTCCATTTACATTCCAATATGGTACTACTTAAATAAACATTACAAAGCTTAATAAAAAAGCTTGAAGATGTATTTACATTCCAATATGGTACTACTTAAATTGCTTTTTTATTTTCTAAATAAAGATCTTTTTCTTTATTTACATTCCAATATGGTACTACTTAAATCAATTATGGTTATGTTTCTTTAAACACAAAAGAAACATTTACATTCCAATATGGTACTACTTAAATGTTGATATCTCCATCTCCACCGTCTTCATAATAAGCATTTACATTCCAATATGGTACTACTTAAATAGCTCTACTGTTAAACATTCTATTGAACTTAAAGCATTTACATTCCAATATGGTACTACTTAAATAATACTGTTTCTGATACAACAAATTTATTTAACCAAATTTACATTCCAATATGGTACTACTTAAATAAGCCTTTCTTTCTATTATTAAGCTACAATGTTCACATTTACATTCCAATATGGTACTACTTAAATATAACTTCCACTTAAAGCAACATTATCTAAACTTAAATTTACATTCCAATATGGTACTACTTAAATAAAATAACAAGACTACTTCAAAAAGCTCAAGATGAATTTACATTCCAATATGGTACTACTTAAATTAAAATATAATAGATAATACATTATCTAAAAGTTATTTACATTCCAATATGGTACTACTTAAATGATACTATTATTAATACCATTGCTACCACAATTAAATTTACATTCCAATATGGTACTACTTAAATAATTGCTGAAAGAAAGGCAAATGGTGGTGATGCTTCATTTACATTCCAATATGGTACTACTTAAATCAAACTAAACGTCCAGATAAAGAAGATTTAATATTATTTACATTCCAATATGGTACTACTTAAATAAAGAATTACTATCTGATGTAGATTCCAGTTATAGATTTACATTCCAATATGGTACTACTTAAATATAGCATTGCATAACAAAAAAACCAAGGATAAACCTATTTACATTCCAATATGGTACTACTTAAATCCTGTTTCAGTTGCTAAAGAACCAACTGTTTCACCTATTTACATTCCAATATGGTACTACTTAAATTGTTAAACTATTAAAAATAAATGGTATTGATTTAAAATTTACATTCCAATATGGTACTACTTAAATGGCGTTCTTACAAGTAAAGGACAATAAATATTTTAGATTTACATTCCAATATGGTACTACTTAAATGTTCATGAAATCCCCCCATAATACAAAGTATGTAGTATTTACATTCCAATATGGTACTACTTAAATGCTGATGAAATCGCTAACTTAGAAGCACCTACAACAATTTACATTCCAATATGGTACTACTTAAATTGTATAAGAGCAAATATTAATCAACAAAAGTTCCCTATTTACATTCCAATATGGTACTACTTAAATTTTACCTTTATTGTTATAGAATTGTTGCCTAGCGTAATTTACATTCCAATATGGTACTACTTAAATCCTACAACTCTTATAAGCTGATTTTTCTATTCAATATCATTACTTTTTGTCTACCTATAATAAATTTTCATATCAACAATATTTAAAATCTCAAACTATTAGCAATATTCATCTTATAACCTAGTATTTATCTACTCTTGTCTATCCCCCTATATTTTAACACTATCTGTGGTCGACAATCAAATAAAATTACTAGTCTTATCATCATCTTTACCCCACATCTCCTTGCTCAACCATCTATCGCTCCTACTCTTAAATAGAATTATAGAATCTCTATCATCCCTTACAACCTTTTTTAATTCATAATTAAGTTTGACAATTTGTGCTTCTGATAACTCACCTTCAAAAACAGAGTTTTGTATATGACATAAATATTTTTTACATATTTTAAATGTTCTATTTAACACCCTTTGACCACCATCATCTGTTTTTATATCATAAACTAGTATAACATACATTTATTCAATCCCCTTACCACCAAATTTTAAATGGATCATATTCCTTTTCACCTAACAAATGCTTTATTAGTTTATAGCACTCTAATCTCATTAAATATTCATACGATACACTTTTATTTAACTCTTTATGTTTTATTGTAGTTTGCAACCTTTCATCTAACTCAGCTACTATAATTCTTGATGCTTCTTTTGTTAAATGCAAATAATTTAACTCCTTTGTAAAACTCTTTTCAGTAATTTGCTTCTTATTCAACAAAGAAAATATAAGTCTATCTGCCAGTATTGGTTTAAATATTTCTGCAATATCTAAACTTAAAGAAAATCTCCTTTCCCCTGGTTCATGCAAATAACTAACTGTTGGATTTAATTGAGTGTGATATATTGAACCTAGTACCTTTGTGTAAATTAACGTATTTACAAAAGAAATTAAAGTATTTATCATATTATCTGGCGGATTCTTAACTCTCTTTTTAAAATCAATATTTTGATCAATTATTATATTCCATGCTTCATAATATACCTTACGTATATTTCCTTCATATCCCATCAATTCATTTATACTATTACTTCTGTATATATGTTTTCTTATGGCTTCTATCTTATCCATATATGCCTGTACATCTTTTCCTCTTCCATTGTAATACCTTAAATTTCTATAAATATTATAACTTGCTCCATCTATAAACCTTTTAGCTATTTCTAACCTTTTATCGCTATCACTATAATGATTCACTTGATTAACTAACAGATTTCCAGATACTAATTTTTCCTTTGGCTGAAAACTTCCAGTATAAAAACTATAATAATTAAAAAAATGAATAACTACATCATATTGAGATAAATAATTTATTAAATTAGTGTTGAAGTCAATTTCCGACATTACATATATCTCATTAACAGTTTCTATTGGTATATATTTTCTCTCACCAAATTCATCAACAAAAGCAATTGAATTATCCTTTCTCTTTAAAGTACCATTATTATAAATGTAATAGCTTCTTTTCATTAATCCTTACCCCCTTATATAAAGCACAAATCATAATAAGCACAAGCCTTACATATTCTTTTTTTATCTAATACCGGTGGCTTACTATCTTTTATTATTTTTTGTATATCCAATAAAATATTTTCAATAACTCTTATATCTTCATCCGTAAGAGTTACCTCAATGCTTTGTTTAAGTAATGGATAATCTATTTTAGCTTTTATATTATCTACCCCTCTATTTTTTAAGAAATATAGATAATATTTAACCTGAAATATACTAGCCTCTTCAATTTTTTTACTTTTTTTAACCTCATGCAAAACACCTTTAGAACGTATAAAATCAATATTTATTATGTTATCAATGTTTATATGTTTTTCATCTCTTTGATAAGTTTCTTCATCTATTGCTTTTCCAATAGCAACACTTTCATTCCCTTGCTCCATTTGAATCTCATTACAAAAATACCATAACTTTCGCTTGCAAACCTCATAATAACAAATCATTACACCAGTAACATCTTTTTTCATATTAACCTCTCACTAACACTTAAATAATATTTGTACTAAAAACTATTACCATATAGCTGAATTTCTAGTTTGCTTATCATACCTCATCCTTTTATACCCAACTTCATCATATTCACATTCAATAACTTTTATATAATCTTTAACATTATTACTCAACATAACTTTTTTATAATGAATAGCCTTACCACTTTGTACTGCAAACTCATAATTTTTAACATCAATTGGATGAACTGAAACTGTATATTGCTTTATTTTATCTTTTAATTTTACCCTTTCAATGATACTAATTTCCCTATCCTTTAATTTATTCTCTAACTCAGTTATATCACTAAGATATTTTTCGTATATAGGACTTGGAATAATTTCTTCTGATAAAATGTTTCTCAAATTCACATCATTTACCTGAAATTTATATGGTTCAATATCATTTATAAATTCATATTCCTTATTATATTTCCTCATATAATCACTATCTTTTAAATTTTCTGTTGTTAAATATTTTTCTATCAAACTAACCTTTTCCTTTTCAGATAGCTGTCCATCTAAATCTTCTATTGCTTCCTTTGACAAATTAAATAACGATCTATCAATAAATCCTCTTTTTCCATCAACTAAATTAGATTCTTCTATCTTGGTATATACATAACAATTATAATCTTTTGAATCTTTTTTACCCTTTCTATTGCATCTACCCAATCTTTGAAATAAAGAATTTAAATCCTGTAACTCTGTAAATAAATAATCAAAATCTATATCTAAACTAGCCTCAACTATTGATGTAGATATCCAAATTCCACTTTTCTTATCAATATTCTTTTCTTCATCATAAGTTTTTCCAAACTCTATAATATCCTCTTCTTTTTCAAGTCTTTCCTTTCTTATAAATTTACTATGCAATATATTTAATTCTTTTTCATCTACTTTACCCTTTAATTGATTATAAATTTTTTGAGCTTCTTTTATTGTATTACATACAATTAATACCTTATTATTTTTATTTAGTTTTTTATTTTCATTATACTTTTCATAAATATCATCTGAACTTATTCTTTCATTTATTACTTTTAAATTATGTCTTATTACATCACTAGTAAAAGCATTTTCATTTTCCTTAAAATCCATATTCTTTTTTAATAAATCTTTTATAAATGGTGGTAAAGTAGCTGTAAGTATTGCTATTTTACCACCTTGTTCATTAACTTTTTCCAATCCATAAATCAAATATGCTAATAAATCTGCACTATAAGCTTGTATTTCATCTATAACTATTTTTGAATAACCTAATGTAGTTAACTTAAGTTCATAACTTGGATATTTAAATACAAAATCAAAAATTTGATCCATTGTTGTAATATTTATTGGTATAGATAATTGTCTACCTATCGTATGATAATTTAATATATCTTCATTTTCACTCATATCATTACTTATATTTCTAAGATAATACTCTAATGAACTTGAATGTAATATTGCAATTTTCTCTTCAATCTTGTCATTATTCAATATATTCTTTCTAGCTCTATCATAAATTGCATTTATAGCTGTTCTTATTGGTAATACGAAAAATCCCTTAGTATTCCCCATCCATAAAAAGCCAGCTTCTGTTTTTCCCATACCAGTTTGAGCTATTGCTATAATATTCTCATTTTTATTTTCTAAAGCAAACTTTTGTAGCTCATTCCATTTTGTATTGTTATTTTCCTTTTTCCATTTAATTAAAAGATTTTTTAATGCTTCTTCTAAAAAACTGTTAGGATACTCAGCTACATTTCCAGCACTTGCACTATAGTCACACTTATGAAGATATCCTTTTATTTTTATAGTTTCAGGATTATTTATTAATTCTTTTTTTACTAATTTTGTTTTTATAGACCTCTTGATTTTGTAAATATTAAAATCTTTTACTAAGCTTTTAATTAATTCTTCCTTTTCATTTAAAATTTCAAAAACATTCCCATAGCTATGATGATTTAAAACACTATGAGCAACTTTTAAATAATCAGCTTCAGTAGTAAACATTTTGCTATCTATAAAATATAAAGATAGAACATTATGTACAACCTCTTTATCTTCATTAAACTTTAAAGTTTTACTTTTTACCCTTTTTTGAAATTCATCATTTAATTTTCCTAAATCATGATATATACAAGCTTTTTCTACTAAATTATAAATCTCACCCTTTTTTATATACCCAAGTTCTAATAATAAATCTAAACATTTTAATAATTCTTCTGTATGCTGCTTTATAGTTTTATCTGGCTTTGCTAACTTATTCTCTATTAACTCTAAAGTTTTAATATCTAATATTTTAAATCTCTCTTCCATTTTACCCCCTAATTATAAAGCAGTAGGAACTCCCTACTGCTTATTATTAAATGAAATTTACTATATACTCTTTTTCATCAGCCTTATCTATAAATATATTTTCGCTAGTTTCTTCTATATAGTATTGTGATGCATATAATACCTTTCTTTTTTGAAATTGTCTCTTACCATCTATAATGTCATAGTTTTTGTTTAAATAATATTTTGTACCACTAACCTCTATGCCACTTCTTATATTATCAAACCATACTCTTTCATTTTTAACATCTTCATAGCTTAAATATGCAGAGTAATTACTTCTAACTTCTCCCTCATAGTCTTCAATCAAGGTTACTATTTCAGCTTCTTTTACATCTACAAAATCTTCACTTCTACCTATAGATTTTAAATTATATATATTTTCTTCAACTTCTTTTAAAGTCTTTTCATCTGTTCTTACATGAATGACAAGTTCTATATTATTTAATATTTCATAAAACTTTAATGATGTTGTTAACGATCTAAACTTTGAAATAGGTTTAGTATATTCTTCTAATTCATAATTTTTTTGCTTTTGTTTCATTTCTTTTTCTCTAGCTTTAATTTCCTTTTCTTTTTCAGATACCTCTAAAAACTCTTTAGATTTTTTATCTAACGTTTTCTTTTTGGCTAATAACTCTAATTTTTCAGTTTTTATCAAATCTAATTTTTCTTTAAATTCACCTTTTTTATAGATATCTATTTTATCCTTTAAATCTCTTAAATCTCTATACTCCTTTAACAATTGCTCATTGTATACCTGTATAGTGATTCCCTTTCTAAAACTATTTCCTTGTGACTTTTTAGCACTTGCCACTTTTTCGAAGGCAGTTGATAAAAGGATTTCATTTCTCATCTTAACCAATATTCCTCTATCGTCCATTACTGAATTTAAAAAACAATAATCTGTGTACGGCTCTTTATGCATAGACTCAAACTTGCCTTGTACACTTATATCCATTGGATGATACTCTTTGTAATTACATGCATTATGAATTGCACCTATAATAGTTGAAATTGGAGGGAGTGGATATGTCATTTTATTATCTAACGTCTCTTCTCTTTTATAATTAGCACTACTTTGAGTAAGTACTATTCTTAATGCTTTCATAATTTACCTGCTTTCTCTTACTATTATTCTGCATTAAAGTAAGCATTTACTTCACTTCTAACTATATCAAAAAATTCCACAATCGATTTAGGCTCTAATTCTCTTTTTATTTCATTCTCATTTTGAAATGCTTTTCCTTCTAATAAACCAACATAATATCCTTTTTCAATTTTTCCTTTTAAATCTTGTGATATTACTAACTTATCCTCTTCTACCTTAACTACATTCTCAAAATAATGCGTTTTTCTATCTGATAGTCCACCTACAATAAATACAGGCTCTGAATTATCTAGGTTTCCCTTTACTGTTAAGCTTAAATTTTCTATAGCATCTAATATAGCATTTACTCTTGCTGCTTTTTCATTATTATCAGCTTCTTTATACCCGTCTTCTCCTGCAAAATTTTCATCTTTCCCTATCATCTCTAAATCAACAGTTATACTGTAAACCTTTAAAGATTTGTCATATTCATATTGATAAGGCATTAGACCTGCCTCTACAGCTTTTTCTTGTAAATTTATTTTATTTGCGTTAGCATAATTATTAGCTAAATATAAATTATTATGAAATCTTGTTTCATTTACAAAGCTTTCACAAGAAATAGCATCTGTTAAGTAAAAAGAACTTTTTCTAATATTAGTAGTACCCTTAGTACTCATATATCCACCTTCAAGAGCTCTACAATTAGAAGCATTTAGCTCTTTATTTACCATCTTTTGTGTTGCTCCATTTACATCTGTTTGTAAATCATCATACATTCCACTTTGAACCATTATTGCATTTTTCAAACTTTCTCTACTTCTTATTGTATATACTTTTCTATTCTTAAATATCTTTTGCACACTTGCTATATTTCCTAAACCTTCTCCATAATTTGAAGTCATATTTGCTACAACTGTTAAAGTTAGCGCTTTTTTATTCATTTCTCCACCCCTACCTATTCATTTTCATTACTATTTGTACTATTTGTATTCTTTGACAACGCATTGATAAATGTATATGCTAAATCTTTATTTGATTCAAAATCATCAAATAAGTCATAAATAAATCCAAATTCTACTCCTGAATAATTCGACAATTGAAGTAGTATTTGACATACTCTATCGTAATCTTTAAATATTATGGAACTAGTTAATTTTTGTCTATAACTTTCAATCTTATTTTTTTCTAAAGCGCCTGCTACTTTTTTCGAGCAAGCATAAGCCCCTTTTAACCTATCCTTCATACCTTTATTTCCCCTTATTAAAATATTTGTTTTTATAAGTTGAGTTGCTAAGTAATTTCTATTTCCTTTTAAACATAATTCTATTAAATTATCTAGCACCATGTTGTTCATAATACATTCCATTACTTCTTTTTGAATATTTCTATAATATTTATCATTTACCTTATAAGCAGTATTAAATGAGTTATAATCTATCTTTTCTCTATCTAGTGCTTTAAATATGTCAATACTATCTTTTCTTAAGTACAATGTTTCAAAATACCCCTTGTTTATATCCTTAAATATTATTTCAACATCTCTTTGTATAAAATCTATTGATTCCACAATACCTCTAAATAATGCTTGTCTAGTATCTAATTTGCCATTATTCTCATCTATATTTTTTCTTATTATTCTTTCAAATGTTTCATTTGATACTTTTAACCTATCAATTGTATAATTATCATTAATAAAGAATGCTTCTCTATTTCCTACAAAAGCAAATGGAATAAAATCCATTTCTATCATATCATTTCCCATAAATTTGCTATTATCAAAATTATATCCTGTCGATTTTCCTTTTTTACCTACATCAATACAATATCCTAATAATCTACAATACTCTTGTGAATCATTAAATAATTGGTTTGTATTAGCATAATTAGCATACATATTTTTTTTACTTCTAAATGTTTCTCTTATAATATCAGCTCTATTTTCTTCAATGATATCTAATATATATTGTTTATTTTTATTTTCAAATTTAATTTTATTAAAGCATTTTTTCATTATAGTATTAGCTACCAATTTATCATTAACTATCTTTATCTGTTCATTAGTTATTTCTTCATTAGAAAGTATATTTTCAACAATTTTATGATGAAACTCTTGTCCATATTTATCTTCGACAAATTCCAAATATTTTTCTTCTCTAATATCAGAACTATTATATAAAATATAATCTTCTTCTTTATGATAGCTTAAATTATGATAGTTAAAATATTGCAATAGTCCTAATATACTAGCAGAACTTCTCCAATCAGATGCTTCTAACTTAGTATCATAATTGCTATTCTGTAAATTTGTTTTCATATTTACCTCCTTTCTTATAGTAGATCTTGTGTTATCAAATCTATCATTCCAAAACCTGCTGACTTTCTGCTACCAATTCCTTGATCATAAAAATATTGTAATATTTCATTATTTGCCTGAATTTCAAACATACCTGTTGTTATGTCTATATATCTCCCGTAATGCTTTACAACAACCTTTTTGCATTGAATTGGACTAACTTTTATTTTATTAATTTCATCCTCACTAAATCCAGCTTGTCTCACTTGATTACTTATTACATTGTTTAATTTTTCTCTAAAATCAGCATCACTAAAAACATAATACTTATCACTATTATTTTCTCTATTATGTTCTCTAACACATATACCACTACCTATTGTAGTTTTAAATATAGCTCTTGAGTTTACTATTAAATCTTGCTTTTGATTTGTTATACTTTTTAATATCATTGAATTTTTGTTCGGTAGTGAAAACGTTTTATTCTTTTGCAAAATAAAAGCATTAAATAAAATTAATCCTGTTTTTTCTGCATCTCCTGTTGAAAAAAGTATTTTTAGCTTATTATTTTCCAACTTTATTTCATCTTTAGTAAATCTTGATTTAGGTAGTATTACTGAAAAGCAATAATCCTTTTGATTAGTATCCTTAAAAAATCTATCATAATATTTTCCATCATTGCATTTTGATATTGCATTTTTTATAAAACTTAAGACTATACTTCTATAATCAATAGGAAAACTACTTTTCTCTAATTCTAAGGTTAAAGTAAATCTCATTTTATTCCTCCTTTTATTTTGTTAATTCATACTTTATTTTTATTATCACCTCACCCATTGTTTTATCTACTATTTTTTAATTATAGAATTATATAAACATTCCACTATG
>OLRB01001383.1_pt1 | contig 10382 bp, 12 predicted proteins | sample 1672751 | NCBI WGS metagenome assembly OLRB01 (sample SAMEA3136720, study PRJEB25190) | human gut metagenome | biome: human gut; feature: human-associated habitat; material: faeces | place: Austria | collected 2013
CTAACGGTAGTTTAAGCCATAGAGGGCTTATTTACAGAAAAAATTCTATATACCCTTTTCTATAGCCATAGATAGATAATCAGCACAACCTTCAATATTTCTATCATAATATTCTTTAAATCTCTCATCCATTGTATACATCATAGCTAGAGATTTATGCGCTTCTACACTGTATTTATTCCAAGTCATTTTTATCCATTTTTGGTGCATATTAACAAGTTCTTTTGCCTCTTTACTGTCTAAATCTAGATTTTCTTTTACACATTTTTCAACTAGAGTAAGGATATTTTCTTCTAATTCTTTAAACATCTTGTAATCCCCCTCGTTCATATTAAGCATTTTTTTATTAGATTCGTTTATTGAATCATCTCCATATTTTTCTCGTATTTCTTTTCCATAAGTTCTTTCATTTTCATCTATTAAGTTCTTTTTAAACACTTCAAATTTTTCTTTATCGCTCATATTGTATTCTCCTTTCAATGATTTTATAGATAGTTTTACAGAATTAATCATACTATCTATTTTTTTCTTTTCTTCCTCAAGACTAACAAGATGTTCTTCAAGAGCAGAAGATAAATCAAAATCTTTACGATAGATTATTTCTTTTATTGTATGAAGGTCAAATCCCCTCTCCTTGTAAAAAAGTATCTGCTGTAAAAGAGCTACTTCTTTATCATCATAATATCTATATCCAGATTCATTTATAAAGCTTGGTTTTAATAATCCAATTTCATCGTAATATCTAAGTGTTCTCGAGCTTACACCTGATATTTCAGAAAGTTTTCCGGTACTGTACAAAAAATCACCACCTAATAAGCATATATATTTCTATAGAAATAAAAATTAGCTAACTTTAATCTCATAATAAACTATTACGCAGCGTAAAGGTCAATAAAAAAATAAAAATAAATGGAAAATATTCGCTTTCTAAACTATAATATAATGTAGAAAAAATTGTTGGTTTTAAAAATAATTAAAATAAAAAATACTAGAATAGAACTAGTGTCATAAAATTCACAAAATTTAGGAGGAAAATAATAATGGAAACAATGTATATAGTTGCATTCAACTCAACTCACAACGCTATAAAAACAGAAAAATTATTACAGAAAGATGATATAAAAGCTACAACACTTCCAACACCAAGAGAAATAAGTGCTAGTTGTGGAATATCAATAAAATTTGAAAAAGAAGATATAGATAGAGTAAAAACTATTCTTGATGAAAATGAAATAAGCTACAAAGGTTTATTCATGATAGAAAAACTTGAAGGTGGAAAAAGAAGCGCCTCAGAATTAAACTAATGGAGGTATTATTATGCCGTTAAATCTTGAAAAAGGCGATATAGTAGAATTAAAGAAACCTCATGCCTGTGGTTGTAAAGATTTTGAAATAACTAGAGTAGGTATGGATATAAAAGCCAAATGTAAACAATGTGGAAGGCTAATTATGCTAGACAGAGAGACTTTTGAAAAAAGAGTTAAAAAGATAAATAAAGTTAGTGAATAGTATATATTAGTGAAAAATCCAAACTTTACTTAAAACTTAAAATTGTAAATATTGTACTTAATAAATTAAATGATAAATATTATATGCAAAAAAATGATATAAAAATAACGTGTTTTTTTAATATTTAACGTATATTATTTAAGAAAAATTTGATATAATGTAATTGTAAAATGAATAAATTCATTGAAATAAACATTTTCATGGGGGTGCTATAAAAATGGCAGTAAAATTTGCAAGAAGATTAGACAACTTAGAAGGATCAGCAATACGTGAGCTATTAAAATTAACAGCTAGACCAGAAGTTATATCATTCGCTGGTGGTATGCCTGCTCCAGAATTATTCCCAGTAGAAGAAATGAAAAAAATATCAGTTCAGGTTCTTGAAGAACAGGGAAAAGTAGCTTTACAGTACACTACTACTGAAGGTTACAAACCATTAAGAGAAAAAATAGCAGAAAGAATGAACAGAAAATTAAAAACTAATGTAGGTCCAGACGATATACTTATAACAAGTGGATCTCAGCAGGGGCTTGATTTCTCTGGTAAAGTATTCCTAGATGAAGGTGACATAGTATTATGTGAAAGTCCATCATACATGGGTGCTTTAAATGCTTTCAAATCATATCAGCCAAAATTCATAGAAATACCAACAGATGATAACGGTATGATAATGGAAGAACTTGAAAAAGTATTAGAAGAAAATGACAGAGTAAAAATGATATATGTTATACCAGATTTCCAGAATCCATCAGGAAGAACTTGGCCAATGGAAAGAAGAGAGAAATTCATGGAAATAATAAACAAATATGAAATACCTGTTATAGAAGATAACCCATACGGTGAATTAAGATTCGAAGGTGAATTCTTACCATCATTAAAAGCTATGGATACTAAAGGTTTAGTAATATTCCTTGGAACATTCTCTAAAATATTCTGCCCAGGATACAGATTAGGATGGACTTGTGCAGCTCCAGAAATATTAAACAAATACAATATATGCAAACAGGGAGCAGACTTACAGGCTTCTACAATATCTCAGATGGAAGTTAATAAATTCATAGAAGAATATGATTTAGATGCTCATGTTGAAAACATAAAAGCTTGCTACGTTAAACGTAGAGACTTAATGCTAAAAACTATGGAAGAAGAATTCCCAGCATGTGTTAAATTCACTCATCCACAGGGTGGTCTATTCACTTGGGTAGTACTTCCAGAAAACGTAAAAGCAGCTGAAATGGCTACTAAATGTCTTGAAAAGAACGTTGCATACGTACCAGGAGATTCATTCTTCCCTAATGGTGGAGTATACAACTGCTGTAGATTAAACTACTCTAACATGCCAGAAGACAAAATAGTTGAAGGTATCAAGAGAATGGGACAGGTTTTAAGAGAAGAATTAGGTGAATAATTTAATTTCTTTTAAAATCTAAATTTAATATCAAAATAAAAAACAACCCTCTGGTTTTTACCAGGGGGTTTATTTTTTATAAGGTTATTTACTTTATACAAGAAACACAATTAACTTACGTATAAATAGGATTTAAACTATTTTCGATTTATTTTATATTTTTGTATTTAGAAAATGGTGTCCAAAATGCTGGTGTAAATATTAATGTTCCCTTAGCTTCTGAACTACCTACATTTTCAATTATATGTGGGACATTACTTTTTATAATAGTACTATCTCCAGAATTTAGATGTATAGATTCATTTGGAAGATGGATTAATAGCTCTCCTTCTTCTAATAAAACGATTTCTTCGTTCTCATGAACAAGATGAAATTCAGAGTCACAGCACATAGGTTTATGAAAGAACTTTATTGCTACTGCTTGTGGTGTAAATTCTTCATGAGGTAAGGTAGATAGTATATGGTATTCAACAGGTGAATTCGGTTGTTTCATTATCAAAACGTCTTCACTTCTTGTAGTTAAAATTTCAGATGTCTTTTCTTGGTCGAATAAAAGAAATGTAGGAACACCAAGGGATATTGAAATTTTTCTAAGAGAAGAAAGAGACGGGTCGACTAAATTTCTCTCAATTTGTGATATGTAACCTATTGATAGACCTGTATCATCTGATAATTTTTGTAAAGTAATATTTTTACCCTTCCTAAAAGTTCTAATTCTCTCTCCTAACATACGCTCGCCCTCTTTAAAATTTTATTGTATTTATAAAAATTTCTTGCAATAAATTATATATTTTTATAATATCATAAAAACGTCCAAAATAAACTTTTTTCTTGCGTTATAACGTAAAAATATAGTTGACAATAACATATCTACATGATAATATATACAAGTATGAGAATTAGATTCTCATTTCTCTGCTCTAAATAATTTAGAGCCGTTAAGTCCAAAGGGAGGTGAATTGTAGTGAGAGATTACGAATTAGTTTACGTTGTGAAACCAGTTCTAGATGAAGAAACTAGAGAAGGTGTACAGAACAGAATAAAAGAAATAATAGAAGCTAATGGTGGAGAAGTAACTAAAGTTGACGCTTGGGGAAATAGAAAACTAGCTTACCCAATAGCTAAATTTACTGAAGGTTTCTACACACTAGTTAACTTCAAAGCTTCTGTAGAATTACCAAAAGAATTAGACAGAAACTTAAAAATAAACGAAAACGTAATAAGACACATGGTAGTTGTTTGTGACTAATCATATCTTATTTAAATAGGTGGTGTTTTAATGAATCAAGTAGTATTAGTAGGAAGACTTACTAAAGACCCGGAATTAAGATATATTCCAGGAAGTGGAACACCAGTTGCCACTTTTACTCTTGCAGTAAATAGAGATTTTACAAAGAGAGATGGCACAAGAGAAGCCGATTTTATTCCTATAGAAGTTATGGGAAAACCCGCTGAATTCTGTGCAAACTATCTTACAAAAGGAAGATTAGTAGCGTGCAGTGGACAGTTAAGAATTGATAACTATCAGCAGGCAGGCGAATGGAAGACTTTTACTAAAGTTAGCTGCAGACAGGTCGATGCACTTGAAAGCAAAAAAGCTGTTAGTGAAGGATCTTATAATAGTTTTGAGAATAATTACAGTAATAATATAAACGATAATCAGAATAAACCAGCTTTTGAACCTGCTGGTCCTTCTCCAACTCCGGACTTGGACATAAATGGGTTTGGAGCGGTTGACGATGACGACGTACCATTTTAAAAAGGAGGGGAATTAGTCATGATGAACAAAAGAAGACGTAAGAAAAAAAGAGTTTGTCAGTTCTGCGCTGATAAAAACGCTAAAATAGATTACAAAGATACTCAGAGATTACAGAGATATGTTACTGAAAGAGGTAAAATATTACCAAGAAGAATATCAGGAACATGTGCTAAACATCAGAGAGAATTAACAAAAGCTATAAAAAGAGCTAGAAATATAGCACTTTTACCTTACACATTAGACTAGTAAATAATAACGGATAAAATCCTATCGAGTTTGACTCGATAGGATTTTTTTCGTTATTATAAAGTTTTTAAAAACAAAAAAAATTGAAACTAAATAAATAGTATGCGATAAATGAAATATAAAAAAATGAAATTTTTAAAAGAGTAGTGTAACAAAAATTTGTATATATTAGCATAAAGTGATGTATTAGATAAAGACTTTTATATATAGTTATTTATGATATAATAATAATATTAGGGTATTAGTTGAATAAATGATAAAAGTGTACACTTTGCTGTATACAATTATCGATTAAAAGGATTTTAATTTTTAAATCACATAAGGTGTGATTACAAATAAACTAATAAATAGATATGACAGGAGAGGAAAAATGAAAAAGCAAAACCAAGCGATAACTGTTATGCTATCAACTGTAATTGCAATATTTTTAACTGTTGGAACATCTAATCTTACTGCAGCGTCGGTAGCTATAATTTTTACAGTTTGTATACCTTTTGCGGTTATAGGTATGATTTCCAACGAAAGACAGAGTATGATAGCTTTTATAGTTTCAGCTTTAGCTATATTTGGTTTAACTGATGTTAAATATGCTGTTGAGGTTGTTATGACCTTTGTTATACCTTCTCTTATTTTAGGAAGACTTGTTGATTCGGTAAGTGAAAAAGATGACGATGATAGACAAGATCCACTTTATATGGGAATAATTATTTTCATTTTATCGACGATAGCATATATTATCGTAGCCAAATATATGATGAATATAGATGTATTAAAACAGCTAACAGATACATTCTCTAATATGGCTAAAACACGGCTAGAAACTATGCCTAAGGAACAATTAAAACTTATTGGAGATGCAACACCTGAAGAACTTACAAATATGTTCAGAAATATGATAGTATCATTGTTATTTGTACAATCTTGTATGTGTGTATTTTTCACGTATTTCTTAGGTGGTTCAATAGCAAAAAAATTAACAGAAAAAAATCTAAATAGAGTTAGAATGTCTGAACTATATTTACCAGGAAATGCAGTAGTTATAACATTTGTTATATATCTAGGAGTATATGGACTTTCTTATATGGATACATCTCTAAATGTTATTGCAATAATGGGAAATCTACAGATAATCTTCAATTTAATGTTTATGGTTCAAGGTATATCAGTATGTATATACATAATAAAGAATAGAATTGTAAGAGGAAGAGGGGGAATAGTATTCCCAGTTATATTGATTGTTACTCTAGGAGTAATGGGTGGAGGTACACTTATAGCCCTACTAGGTATGCTTGATTGTATTATGGATTTCAGAAAGCTTAAAATAAATAAAATGAAGAAATCCATGTAGGAGGATTGAAATGAATGTAAAGCCAAATTTAGATAGAAGTAACCGAGAAATTAAAATATATATGGTTATAATGCTTTTTGGAGGATTAGCTCTTTCATATTATAACGTTTTAATGGGAATTGGATTTATCGCTATATCAGGACTTGTATTCTACTTAAATTTAAGAAATAGCGAATCTAAAAAATTAGAATGGTTAAAATATGTTGAAGATCTATCTTTAAATATGGATAAAACAGCAAAAAAATCTATAAAATATCTTCCTATACCAATGTGTGTTATAGAATTTAATGGGAAAATAATCATGCATAATGAAAAATTTTCAGAAGTTACTGGTAGAGAAAGATTGCTCGACGAAAATATAAACGATCTTGTAGGAGATATAGATTTAACAAAGGCATTAAATGATGAAAATGAAATGTACTCTGAAATAGAATACAAAGAAAGAAGATATAAAATCGTATATAGAGTAATAAAGAATAAAACAAGCTCAGATGTAGACTATATGATGGTTCTTTATTGGTTAGATATAACAGATTATCTAATGCTTAAAGAGAGATATATAAATGAAAAGACAGTTATAGGTCTTATAGAAGTAGATGGGTATGAGGAAGTACTTAAAAGTGCTGAAGAAGAAAATAGACCTCTTATTACTGCGGATATAGAAAGAATACTATCTACATTTGAAACTGAGTCAAAAGCTGCTATGAAGAGAGTCTCTAAAGATAAATTCTTCCTAGTAATGAACAGAGAAGAACTTAAAAAAATAGAATTTGATAAGTTTGAAATACTGGATAAAATTAGAAATATAGACCATGGAAATACTTTCCCAGTTACAATAAGTATGGGTATAGGTATAGATGGTGAAACTATAAATGATAATTTTAAAATGGCAATCGGAGCATTAGATTTAGCATTAGGTAGAGGTGGAGACCAGGTTGTTGTAAAAACTAAGGATAATTTCTCATTCTACGGTGGTAAATCAAAGGCTGTTGAGAAAAAGACAAAAGTAAAATCAAGACTGATAGGTCATGCACTTAGAGAAATAATAAATCAGAGTGAAGATATTCTTATAATGGGGCATAGATATCCAGATATGGATGCAATGGGTGCAGCTGTAGGTATATACGACCTTTGTAAGGCTTGTGGTAAAGAATCAAATATAGTTTTAGAAAATGTAAATGATTCTATAGAAATATTTGCCCAAAAGATAAAAAGGGACAAATACTACAAGGGTATTTTTATAAATCATGAAACCGCAATAGAAAGATGTAAAGAGGATACACTTGTAATAGTTTTAGATACACATAGACCAAACTTTACAGAATGTCCTCAGCTTTTAGATATATCAGATAAGGTTGTTGTTATAGACCATCATAGAAGAGGTGTTGAATTTATAAGCGATACAGTGCTTTTATTCCACGAAATTTATGTATCTTCTACTTGTGAAATGGTTACAGAACTTATTCAGTATATGGACGAAAATATTAAAATAAATAAAATGACCGCAGAGGGGCTTCTAGCGGGTATAAACCTAGATACTAAAAACTTTGCATTTAAGACAGGAGTTAGAACATTTGAAGCGGCTTCTTATTTAAGAAAAATCGGTGCTGATACAATAGAGGTTAAAAAGCTATTTAATGCGGATATAAGCGACTTTACAACTAAAGCAGAAATTATTCAAAACACAAAAATTATAAATAATAGAATTTGTATCGGATATACTTCTTCAGAAATTGACAATGTAAATGTAATAATAGCCAAAGCAGCTGATGAGCTTTTAAATATCAGACAGGTAGAGGCTTCATTTGTACTAGGTCAGAAAGATGGAAAAGTATTTATTAGTGCTAGATCTTTAGGAGATATAAATGTACATGTAATGATGGAAAAATTAGGCGGTGGCGGACATATAGATATAGCCGGAGCACAGCTTAAAAATGTATCTCTTAAAAAAGCATATAATATGGTACATGAAATAATAGAAGAATTCTTAGAGGAGGATAAATAGATGAAAGTAATATTATTAAAAGATGTTAAAGGTACAGGAAAAAAAGGAGAAATGAAGGAAGTTAGCGATGGTTACGCAAGAAACTTCTTATTCCCTAAAAAAATGGCTGTACAGGCAGATGCAGGAAATATAAAAGAATTAAAAGAAAAACAGAAATCACAGGAATTCCACGCTCAGAAAGAATATGATGAAGCGGTACTTCTTGGAAAACAGATGGAAGAAATAAATATAGAAATATACACTAAGGCTGGAGATGGAGGAAGATTATTCGGATCAATAACTTCTAAAGAAATAGCGGAACAGCTTAAAAAACAGAAAGGTATAACTATAGATAAAAGAAAAATAAATCTTGATGAACCAATAAGAGTTTTAGGATCAAGAAGAGTAGAAATAAAAATACATCCAAAAGTAACTACTAACATAAGAGTAGATGTTAAAGAAAAAAATAAATAAGATAGGGTAGAAAAATGGCAGATATAACCAGAATACCACCTCATAGTGTCGAATCAGAGCAGTCTATTCTAGGTTCAATCCTGCTTGATAAAGACGCTATAATTACAGTAGCAGAGACAATAACTCCAACAGATTTCTATAAAGATGCACATAGAATTATATATGAGAGTATGATGGCTCTGAACAACAAGAATGAACCTATAGATATGGTAACATTGACGGATGAGCTTAGAAAAAGAGGTTACCTAGATGATATAGGTGGAGTAACATATTTAACAAGCTTATCTACAATAGTTCCTACTACATCGAATGTAAAATATTATGCAGAAATAGTAAAAGAAAAATCAGTACTTAGACAGCTTATTAAAGCTTCCAACGACATAATAAATTTAGGGTATGGAAGTGGAGAAAATGCTGAGGATGTACTAGATTTTGCTGAAAAAAAGATATTCGATATTTCTCAGGAAAGAACAAGCGATGATTTTAAACCTATAAATCAAGTACTTATGGATACGTACGATATGATAGAGTCTATATACTCTAACAAAAGCGATGTAACAGGAGTAACGACAGGATTTAAGGATTTAAATAAAAAAATAAATGGACTACAGAGAACAGACTTAATACTAGTTGCTGCAAGACCTGCTATGGGTAAAACCGCATTTGCACTTAATTTAGTGCAAAATGCAGCAATAAAAGGAAATGCTTCGGTTGCAGTATTCAGTTTGGAAATGTCTAAGGAGCAACTTGCTCAAAGAATGATAGCAGCTCAATCAAATGTAGAGCTTAAGAAAATGAAAACAGGTACATTAAATGATGCAGACTGGCCTAGGATAATAAGTGCTATGGCAGTTATGTCAGACGCAAAAATATTTATAGATGATACTCCTGGTATAAAAATAAATGAGCTTAGATCTAAATGCAGAAAGTTGAAAATGGAACAGGGATTGGATTTAGTTATGATAGACTACCTTCAGCTTATGGAAAGTGATTCTAAGAATGAAAGTAGACAACAGGAGATATCTAAAATATCTAGATCTCTTAAAATACTAGCTAAGGAATTGGATTGCCCTGTTGTTGCACTATCTCAGTTATCGAGAGCACCAGAGCAGAGAGCAGACCACAGACCAGTTCTTTCAGATTTAAGAGAATCTGGAGCTATAGAACAGGATGCCGATATAGTAATGTTCCTTTATAGAGATGAATATTATCATTCAGATTCAGAGAAAAAAGACCTAGCAGAAATAATAATTGCTAAAAATAGACACGGAGAAACTGGCTCAGTTGAGCTAGTTTGGATGGGTTCTATACAGCGTTTTGGTGATAAAGTAAAAGATTTATAAAGTTTTATATCCACAGAATATAGGTTCGTAAGCCTTGGTTTCTGTGGATATTTTTATGTTTAAAAGATAAAATGTTGAAAAATAAACAAATAGGATATCAACAATATCCACAAGTGAATTGTTGATAAATGTTGATAACTTTTTTGAATAAATTTATGCAAAAAAAATAAAAAAAAGTGTTGACGAGAAGGCATATTATAGATATAATATTACTTGTGGTTGAGGGAACACATTAAAAACCTTCAAAAATACAGGATGTGGTCTATTAGCTCAGTCGGTAGAGCACTTGACTTTTAATCAAGGTGTCCCGC
>OLRB01001399.1_pt1 | contig 10297 bp, 10 predicted proteins | sample 1672751 | NCBI WGS metagenome assembly OLRB01 (sample SAMEA3136720, study PRJEB25190) | human gut metagenome | biome: human gut; feature: human-associated habitat; material: faeces | place: Austria | collected 2013
CGTTATTATGAAAAACTCGACAACACTAAGATGTATTGTCGAGTTTTATTGTCTATTTGATTGAATTTATAGTAATTTAACAAGCTTTTCTAGTTGTTCAGATAATTCTTTTGCAAGTATAAAATTATTATCTCTTAAAGCTAATTCAATATTTGTTTCAACTGATTTTTTCTTTTGTTCAATTTTTAAATAATCTTTATTAAAATGATTAGCATAAATTATATCTTTAAAATGGTTTATGTTAATTTTTCTAATTTTCTTATCTTCAATAAGTAAAACATAATCCATACAATTTGCTATAGTATAGTAATCATGAGATACCATTAAAATAGCACCTTTGTAGTTTTTAATAGCCTTTTCTAATGCTATTTGTGAATATGTATCTAAATGACTTGTAGGTTCATCAAGAAGAAGAAGATCAGCTCCAACTTCACAAAGCTTAGCTAATTGAATTAAATTCTTTTCTCCACCAGATAAAGTTCCTATCTTTTGATTAAGTAACTCTTCATCAAAGTTATAACCAGCAAGATATTCTTTAATATCATCATAGGTTTTAAAACCAAGGTCAAAGAATTCTTCAGCTATAGTATTAGAATAATTTAATGTTTGGCCTTGAAGCTGAGATAAATAACCTATCTTAGTATCTTTATCTATTTCAATGGAAGGATTATTATTTTTAAATATCTCTTGGAAAAGTGTAGTTTTACCAGTACCATTTGAACCAACAAGAGCTACTTTATCAGTAGATTTAATTTCAAAATTAACATCTTCTAAAAGCACTTCATCAAAAGCAAGATTATAATCAGTTACTTTTAAAGCTGTTTTTTCTTCAATTTCATTTGCTGTAACGAAAATTATATTTGGTTCTTTAATCTCTACAAATGGAGCTTTAATTCTACGTTTTTCTAATCTTTCTTGGAATTTAACTCTAGCTCTTAAAGTTTTTCCTCTAAATTGTTCTGCATTTTCAGATGCTAGCTCTCTTAATCTATCTATTATTTCATCATTTCTTTCAATTTCTTCAGTATCAGCGGCAGCTAATTCTTGTAATTCAATTTTAGTTTGAAGTAATGAGAAATTATACTCAACATATCCTCCATCAAACTCTTGAATTTCCATGTTTTCAAGATGAATAATTTTGTTGAAACAATGATTCAATAGGTATCTATTATGGGTAATAATCAATGTTGTTCCCTTGTGTGAATTAATTAGATTTTTAAGAGCATTAAGGTTTGTAAAATCTAAAAATACATCAGGCTCATCCATAATAAGTAGATCAGGATTAGTTAGCATTGACTTAATTACCTGAATAAGCTTGAATTCTCCACCACTAAGTTCAGATATCATTAAGTCTTTAGACTTAATTAATTCTATAAGGTTTAATTTTTTATCAATCATGTTTTCATAGTCATCACCATTAATTGCGTCAAATGCATCTAATGCTTCTTGATATTTTTCAAGTAAAGTTTCAATATCAGAAGATGTTTCCATTTCAGTACATATAGCAGTTATTTCATTTTGTAATTTAATGAAGTCTTCTGCTAAATATTCAAAAACTGTGATTTCTTTTGTTTTATCAATTTCTTGGAATTGACGTACATAACCAATTCTACAGTTTGGATCAATTTCTAATTTGCCATCAAACATATATTTTTCAGGATCCATAATTATATCTATAAGTGTACTTTTTCCACTACCATTTGTTCCTATAAAGGCACAATGTTGCCCTTCTTCTAGTGTGAAGGAAATATTATTATATAGATTTTTCTGTGGAAATGAGTAGGATAAGTTTTCAACTTTTATCATAGTATTACCTCTCTTTATCATTAAAAAAGAGCCTATAAACTGAATACTTAGCTTCAGATAAAAATAAGCTCTTTAATATATTATTTTATCAATTGAAATTTTACAGTTGATAAAGATATTTTTAGTTTAATATTGATAGCTTAACACTTTTTTTAACTAAGTTCAATCATTTCATATGAGCAAGAAAAAGTTCTATGAGATTACTTTTTTTAAGTAATAATTAATTGGAATTAATATACAAAAAAGAACTTTGACAAATTGAAAAATATGATATAAAATAAAGTTAATCGAGTTGCAAGAAAGCGTAAATCCAGATGGATTTGCGCTTTCTTTTTTTTCATTAAAAATGAAAAAACTTACTAAAATGGTTGTGATAGTTTTCCGTAAAAGCTATCTCATATGAAAGGAGAAAATTTGGAAAAAGAAATTAAAATGAACAAAATGGGAACAGTAGCAGTTCCAAAGATTATGCTTAGCATGGGAATACCAATGGTTTTATCAATGGTATTACAAGCTTGCTATAATATAGTTGATAGTATGTTTGTTGCTAGAATTCCTGATTCAGAAGGATTAATTCATGCAGGAGAGTATGCTGTAAATGCTCTTACTTTAGCATTTCCTATACAGATGCTTATTGTAGCATTTGGAATAGGAACAGGGATTGGTATTAATGCATTACTGTAAAAAACACTTGGAGAAAATAACCCTAAGAAGGTAGCAAGAGTTGCTGGAAATGGGGTATCACTAGGTATTATTATTTATGTATTCTTTTTTATATTTGGAATATTAGGAATTAACATTTATTTAAGAAGTCAGACTTCTAATGCTATTATTTTATCAATGGGAAGAACCTATTTAATGATTTGTACATTATTATCAATAGGGATGATTATGTTTTCTATTTATGAAAAGATTCTACAATCAACAGGAAAAACTATATATTCTACAATGGCACAACTTGTAGGAGCTATTACGAATATTATATTAGATCCAATATTAATATTTGGATGGTTTGGTTGTCCGCAAATGGGCATTGCTGGTGCTGCTTATGCAACAGTAATTGGACAAGGAGTATCAATGTTAATGGCAATGTACTTCCATTATAAGAAAAACAAAGAAGTGTTAAATGGATTAAATTTGCAGCCTTTGGTTTAAGAGATGCAATTACTCCAATTGTCGCTTTTAATTATGGTTTAGAAGATCACAAGAGAGTAAAGGATGGAATTAAATATGGTATTTTATATACTAGTATTATAATGATTGTTGGAACTTTAGGACTCCAAATTTTTGCACAACCTTTAGTTAGTTTATTTGGTTTATCAGATGAAACAGCAAGACTTTGTATTTTAGCAATACGTATTATTTCAGTAGGATTTTTATTTGCAGGATGGAATATTGCAATTCAAGGTGTTTTCCAAGCCTTAGGATGTGGAGTAAGTTCATTAGTAATTTCACTTTTAAGATTATGTGTTGTTGTATTACCTCTTGCTTGGTTATTGTCTAAGTTTTCAAATGGAATAAATATAATGTGGCTTTCATTTCCAATAGCTGAAGCTATTGCTTTAGTAGTGGCAGTTGTTCTTATGATAAAGGCTAATAGAAGCAAGATTATGACTATGAAAAAATATAGTGAATCAGCATAAGCAAAAATAGTAACAAAATAATTTAAAAATTGACAAAGTAGATATCGCGTGGTAATATAAACAAAAAAATCCCTTTAAATTGATTCGAGAAATCAGTAAGGAAGTTATGATATACTTGCAAAATGACTTTATGTTGAGATAAATGTACTTAGTATTAAGCAGCGTGTTTAATGATTGAATAGTACATTTATAGAAGAAAAAAAGTTGTTTATATTGAGATTATATTAGTCTTCCTATTTGGAAGACTTTTTTTTATGTCATTCAATTAAAGTATATTAAGCCTTATATAGTTATTTGAATTAGGGAGTGACTAGCAAGGAGAGGCAAAAAATGAACAAAAAAATTAACAGTAGCAATAAGCTAGCAATTAAAATGGTAGTAGCTCTTATTTTAGGATTAGCAGCTGGCATAGGATTTATAGTTCTTAGAGAGAACTTAATGGGAAATGGTAATGGTCATATCTGGACAAGTATTAATAATATTTTATTCCAAGATATATCACAAGAAGGAGCAACAAGTGCTCTTGGTATATTTTATATAGTTGGTCAATTGTTTGTAAATTCACTTCAATTAGTAATAGTACCAATGGTGTTTACATCAATAGCATTAGCTATGTGTAAGATAAGTGATACTAAAAAGCTTGGGCGTATTTCATACAAGACTATATTAGGATTTTTATCAACTTCAGTATTTGCATTAGCATTAGCAGGAGCAATAGGATTTATAATAAAGAACTTAGGATTATTTACAGCTAATGTTGAAAATGTAACAGCACAAGCAGGTGTTGTAAGCTCAAGAAATCCATTATTAATAATAGTTCAAGCAATACCAAATAATATTTTATCAGCATTTTCAACTAATAGCAGTATATTGGCAGTAGTTTTTGTTGCTGTAGTATTAGGTCTTTGTATTAATTACTTAGGTGATAAAGTAAAAGTATTAAAAACTTTATTAGAAGAAGTAAACTCAATCATAACGGTATTTTTAAGCTTTATAATAACTAAGTTTGGACCAGTAGCAATATTTGTTCTTATAACAAGAACATTTGCAATATATGGTGTAGAGAACTTAAAGCCTGCACTTGTATATGTTGTTACAACGCTAATAGCATTACTATTATTCTTAATATTTGGATATGCAATATTTATAGCAATTGGAGCTAGACTTAACCCAATTAAGTTTGTAAAGAAAATAGGTAAAGTAGCATTATTTGGATTTTCTACTTCATCATCTGCAGCAACATTGCCTTTAAATACTAAAACTACAGTTGAGGAGTTAGGTGTTAGCGCAGATATAGCATCGTTTGTATTACCTCTTGGAATGACTATAAATATGAATGGAACAGCAATAATGCAGGTTATAGCTGCAATATTTATAGCAACAAGTGCAGGGTATGATGTAACAATAGCAAATATAGTAGTTATTGCATTACTTGCATTAATAGCATCAGTTGGTACACCAGCAGCGCCAGGTGCAGGAGCAATAATACTTTTCACAGTATTAACTGGAATGGGATATAATAATGATGCGGCAATTCTTGCTTATTCATTAATCCTTGCAATAAATAGACCAATAGAAATGTTAGTAACTTCTTTAAATGTAGTTGGAGATGCTGCAACAAGTGTAGTAGTTGCAAAATCTGAAGGAATGCTTGATGAAGAAGTATATAATATCGAAGATGTAAAATAGCAGGTGTATTTTAAAGAGAATGTATTGAATTTATAATGAAAAAGTTCACGATATTAGTATCGTGAACTTTTTTTAAAAATAAATTCACTATGAAATTTTTTAAAATTAAGGAAATGAAGAATATAATTTAAATTTTGTAAATCATAATATTCATAATGCAGGTTATGAAAAGATAGGATCTTTTAAAGATATGAATATATCAGATATCATTTCAATTATAAATGTTAATATAAAAGGAATGACAGCAATTAATATTGAAGATTACAAGAGTATTGAACCAGATAAACGTACACAAGTACTATTTGAAAGATTATATGAATTCTTTGAAAAGGAAAAAGATATTGTAAATCGCATTATGATGCACAATGAAATAGATGGTAAAATGGCAGAATTGTTGAAACGCTTCATGCTTTTAAAAATAAGAGAAATAATATCTTCATGCGAATGTGTTGAAAAGCATAGTATGCAATTAGAAATTATAATAATGCATTACAGTAATACTTTACAAATGGTTTTAGAATTTTGCTTTTTAAGGAAAGATTCAATTTCAAAAGAAGAAGCTAGAATAAGTATTGATTATTTATTAGGATCATTAGAAAAGAAAGGAAAGTTATTATGATACTATATTTTTCAGCAACAGGAAATTCTAAATATGTAGCAGAAAGAATTGCAAAAGCAACAAATGATGAATGTATATTTATACTGGATATTATGAAAGATGAAAAATGCTTTTTATCTATCAAGGAAAATGAAAATGTAGGAATAGTTTCACCAACATATGCATGGGGATGTCCTTCTGTAATTATAGATTTTTTGAATAAAGTTTCTTTTAGTGGAAAAAAGAAGAGTTATTTTTACTATATAGCAACTTATGGAACAACACCAGGTAATAATGGCTATTTGGCTGATAAAAATCTATCGCAAAATACAGGTATAAAATTTTATGCTTTTTTTAGTGTGAAAATGCCGGATACATGGACACCTATATTTGATTTATCTAATAAAGAAACGGTAGCTGTAATAAATAAGAATGCTGAACCGCAGATAGATGAAATAATTCAAAAGATACAACAGAAATCTTCTGGAAATTTCATGAGAAATAAACTACCTAAATTTGTAGCACCATCTTATAAGCCATATTATGAAAATATGAGAAAAACTAAGCATTTCACTGTGGATGATAGCTGTATTGGATGCAGATTGTGTGAGAAAATGGGATAAATAGATGATTTATTAAAAGGATATTAAGGGATAGATTTATAAAGTAGTTAATTTTAAAGGGCGTGATTAGATACCAACATAAAACAATAAGTGTTAAATTCAATAGAGCATAAAGCATTTTAAACATAGTTCTTAGATTTCTTTATAAAGTTTTCTTAATAACGTATATATACTTAAAAATGTAATAAAAATCCTTTTAATAACTTTAAGTGGAAATTAAATGCTAAAAGTGGAAAATATAACTTGTTAAGAAAAAGAGTCAAAAGTTAAGATAAACACTTAAAAGATAAGTTAAACTTAAATAATTAAAGATATAGCTTTTTACTTATATTCACATTAGTAGTAATATTTATAGCAAGACTAGTCAAAAAATAATTTTTAAATTTTAAAAAATAACATTGTCCCTAATAAAACATATACTATATTAATTTTAATATAGTATGGTGGTGAATTTATGAAAGCCGATATCGTATGTGAAGGTGGTGGAGTAAAAGGAATTGCCTTATTAGGGGCAATTTATTATTTAGAGGAAAAAGGATATACATTTGAACATTTTGCTGGTACTTCAGCTGGTGCTATAGTAAGTTCATTATTAGCAGTTGGCTACACAGGAAAAGACTTAAAAAACATGTTACTAAACATAAATTTTACAGACTTCTATGAAAAAAACAAACTTACTCTTCTTCCCTTCATAGGTCCTACAGTTAGTCTATTTAAAAACAAAGGACTCTTCTCAGGAAATAACATAGAAGAATATCTCAATAATCTATACAAAGCAAAAGGAAAAACAAAATTTAAGGATATAGCCAAAAATGGTGAAAGTCCTCTTAAAGTTATAGCTTCAGATATTACAAATAAAAGACTTATAGTATTACCTGATGATTTAAAAGATTATAATATAGACCCAATGGAATTTAATATTGCTAAAGCTGTAAGAATGAGTATTAGCCTTCCTTTTTACTTCAATCCAGTTATATTAAAAAATGGAAAAGAAGCAAGTTATATTGTGGATGGTGGAATACTAAGCAATTTTCCTATATGGCTTTTTGATGTTGAAGGCACTCCTAAATGGCCTACATTTGGATTAAAACTTCTTAGTGATAATGATTTAAAGAAAAATCATCCTAATAATAGTAATTTAATAACTTACTCTTGTGATCTTATTGACACTATATTAGCCAATAGCGATGAAGCATTTTTAAATAATAAGGATTCTGTTAGAACAATAAAAATACGAACCTATAACATAGGCACAATTGATTTTGCTATATCAAAAGATCAATACTTAACACTATTTAATTCTGGATATAAATGTGCTAAAGAATTCCTTGCCAAATGGAACTTTGACTCTTATATCTCTAGATACAGAAGCGACAATAGAGGTCACTATTATTATTAAAATTTATATTTATCTAATAAACTACAATAATTTAGTTAATTGTTGTAGTTTATTTCTCAATATTTATATATAGAGAAAATATTTTTTATAACCTCCTCTACTAAATAATCATATTATATAAATAAAATTACTTATCAGGAGATTAATATGACCTCTATTATCCTATATGGATTATCCATTTTTTTATTAGTTTTATCCTTTATAAAAGATAAATCTAAAACAAAGAAGGCATTAATTAGTGCATTAAAATCCTTTGAAAATATTATGCCTCAATTTCTTTTTATTGTAGTTACTGTTGGTATATTACTGGCTTTTCTTAGTGCTGATACAATTTCAAAAATCATAGGTGCGAATTCTGGATTTTTAGGTATAATTCTTTCAGCAATTCTAGGTTCAATTACAATGATGCCAACTTTCGTGGCTTTTTCACTTGGTAATACCTTACTGTCAAGCGGTGCTGGATATGCACAAGTTGGTACTTTAGTATCAACACTTGTTCTTGTTGGTTTAATGACGTATCCACTTGAATCTAAATATATAGGCAAGAGAGCTGCTTTTCTTAGAAATTTCATAGGATTTATTTTTTCAATAATAGTAGGACTTTTATTAGGAAGGATTATGATGATTATATGAAAGTTTTAATTAAATTTATAAAACGATACAGATCATTTTTTATTTCTTTAATTTTTCTCATTATAATTTCATTTTTTAGTTATAACGTATTTTTAAAGGTAATTAATAGTGTAACATCAAACATACTACAAATGCTATCAGTACTACCTCCTATAATGCTAATGCTTGGATTAATGGATGTATGGGTTCCAAGAGAAAAACTTATGAAATATATGGGCAATAAATCTGGAGTTATTGGAATAATTCTAGCAATGCTAATTGGCTCTGTAGCAGCAGGCCCAATGTATGCTTCATTTCCATTTACAGCTGTCTTAATAAAGAAAGGTGCAAAGTTCTCAAATGTAATAATTTTTATGAATGCTTGGTGTTTGACTAAAATCTCAACATTACTATTTGAGTTTTCTGCATTAGGTTTAAAATTTACCTTAGTTCGATTAATTATAGATATCCCTGGAGTTCTGATTATGAGCTACTTCGTTAGTTTATTAACCCCTAAAAATGAGCTTGAAAAAATATATAACGAAAAATAAGCACATAGATTAACTTATCTATGTGCCTACATTTATTTATATATATCCGAAAACTCTATAGAACATTTTTCTACTTTTGATTTTGTTAAATCTACACTTTTTACATTCTCAGTAGCTACGGTTTTCTTTGGAAGACTAATTATAAATTTACTCCCCTCATTTACCTTACTTTCTACCCACACTCTACCTTCATGCATTTCTACAAGTGATCTTACTAATGATAATCCTATTCCACTTCCATTAAAGTTTCTTGTAAGTTTATTGTCAATTTGTTCATATCTTTCAAAAATATTGTTAATTTTTTCCTCTGGAATCCCTATTCCAGTATCTGAAACCGTTATATATACATTTTCTTTATCTGAATAAATATTAACTGATATTTTTCCATCAGCTTCCGTATATTTAATTGCATTAGATAATAAATTCAATATTATTCTTTCAATTTTATCCGGATCACATGCTATTATCTCTTCTTCAACTTCAGTATCAAATACAAGTTCAATTCCTTTATTATTAACATATTCTAAAACGGACATCGTTATATCTTCTACCACACTAACAATATTATAGTTTCCTAGCTCAATATCATAATACCCATAGTCGATTTTACTTATATCAATAATATTATTAACTAATCTAAGAAGTCTATAACAGTTTTTGTTTAATTGAATTCATATATCTATCTAAATTGGCACCTTCAATTGAAATTATACTTTTATTTTCAATATTTTTATTTATTACTTGCATTGTAGCTAAAATAATATTTAATGGTGTCTTAAATTCATGTGATATATTTGAAAAGAATTGACTTTTTATACTTTCTAATTCAATTGCTTTTTCATAAGCTATTTTTTCTTCCATAATTTGCTTTTTTTCAGTTATATCCCTAGCTGTAAGTATATATACTTCACTTTCTTCAACATATCTACAATTATTTTCTATCCATCTATAACTTTCATCCTTGCATTTAAATCTAAGCTCTAATCCCTTAATTCCGTTTTTAATATTTGAATTTCTTATATATGCTAAAACTTTAAATACATCATCTTCATGAACAAAATTGCTCCACTCTGATAAAGTAAGTTCTTCTTCACTCCATCCTAAAAGTTCTTTGCAACACTTACTTACTTTTTTAATTTTCTTGTCAGTACCTATAATAGCCATAAGATCAACTGATATTTCAAAAAAATATTCTAGTTGGTCATTTCTATCTAATCCTAAAAGATCTTGCATAATCTCTCGATCCCCCCCGTACCATCCTCAATACTTCTTAATATTTACTAATATACTCTCTTTAAAACTTTCTAAATACATTATACATATATTTACTTTTTTCTTCAACCTTTTTTTACCAATTAGATTATTTTTTTCTTTTT
>OLRB01001404.1_pt1 | contig 10263 bp, 7 predicted proteins | sample 1672751 | NCBI WGS metagenome assembly OLRB01 (sample SAMEA3136720, study PRJEB25190) | human gut metagenome | biome: human gut; feature: human-associated habitat; material: faeces | place: Austria | collected 2013
GTTTCAGGTAATGGCTCTGCGACGCTTGGTAACTTTGCACTTGCCAAAGATGTAGCTGACAAACACTCACGCAAATAAGCAAAATATGTAAAATCGCTTTAAGACATGATCTTAAGGCGTTTTGCTCTATACAGGAGGATGTAATGGAACCTTTATTTTTAGATTCGCCAATGCATGAAAAAATCTGGGGAGGTAATCGCCTCAAGACAGAGTTTGGTTACGATATTCCCAGTGAACATACTGGTGAATACTGGGCAATTTCTGCCCATCCTAATGGTGTATCCTATGTCAAAAATGGAAAATATGCTGGTTTCCACCTGGCAGAGCTTTACAAGGATAAACCAGAACTTTTTGGAAACCCCAAGACTAGTGTTTTTCCTTTGTTGACCAAGATTTTGGACGCTAATGACTGGCTCTCAGTGCAGGTACACCCTGATGATGCCTATGGGCTAGAGCACGAAGGTGAGCTAGGAAAGACAGAATGTTGGTATATTATTGATGCTGAAGAGGGTGCAGAAATTATTTATGGTCACAAGGCTAAGACAAAGGAAGAATTAGCGTCCTTAATTGAAGCAGGTGATTGGGACGGACTTTTGTCGAAAACTCCTGTTAAGAAAGGTGACTTTTTCTTTGTACCAAGCGGTACCATGCATGCTATTGGTCCAGGTATCCTTATCTTAGAGACTCAACAATCTAGCGATACCACTTATCGTGTATATGATTTTGATCGTAGGGATAATCAGGGCAATAAACGTGAACTTCATATTCAACAGTCTCTTGATGTCTTGAATCTAGGGGACCCAGAAAATAGCGTTCCAACAACTGTTAAGACCTTGCAATTAGAGTCGACTTGTTTGACATCAAACTCCTTCTTCGCCGTATATAAATGGAAACTCAGTGGCTTGGTTGACTTCAAGCAATCAGCTCCCTATTTGCTTTGTTCCGTACTTTCTGGCAATGGGACCATGACTATCGATTCACGCATTTATTGTCTAAAAAAAGGTGATCACTTCATTCTTCCAAATGATGTGACAGATTGGGAAATTGATGGACAATTGGAGATGATTGTCAGTCACCCTAACGAGGCTTAAGTATGAGTAATGAAAAAGTTTTAGCTGCACTATTTGAGCGTATTGAAATCGGCAAATCCTATTATTTTGAGGGAGCTTACTATCGTCTGAAAGACTATGGAGACCACATTTATGGCTTACAACGGGCTATTCCTGGGATGTGCGGTGAAAAAACGGCCTCCCCTAGCATCAAATTTTACTGGAAAAATGGTGTCTTGGACTATCAATTCTACGTTGATTTTGAAGCTAGTCCTATGATAATGAAGGCCTATAGTAGCACCGACCATGCTTTCTTTGAGCAGGCTTTTGAAAATCTTTTGCATGATTTTGAGGATATCCTAGAGAGCCAAGAGAACTCTAAGAAGTAGTTTTAAAGCATTATTGTCGATATTTTCAGTGAATCTAATAAAAAAGTTTTACTTTATTTGCGAATCCATTGTGAAAGCCCTTAAACTAGGGCTTTTTTCTTTGTCAATCCTTGAGTGATTTCTTGTTTAAAGGGGGCTTTTGTGGTAAAATATGGAGATAAAGACTGTCGAAAGGAAAAAAGATGGCAAATATATTACGCAAAATCATTGAAAATGATAAAGGCGAAATTAAGAAACTAGAAAAAACTGCCAAGAAAGTCGAGAGCTATGCTGATGCAATGGCGGCTCTTTCAGATGAAGAACTTCAGGCAAAAACAGAAGAATTTAAAAAACGATATCAAAACGGAGAAAGCCTAGACCAACTCTTGCCAGAGGCATTTGCAGTTGTTCGTGAAGGGGCAAAACGTGTCCTTGGACTTTTCCCATATCGTGTGCAAATCATGGGTGGTATCGTTCTTCACCATGGTGACGTCCCAGAGATGCGTACAGGGGAAGGGAAAACCCTGACTGCGACAATGCCTGTTTACCTAAATGCTATTTCAGGTGAAGGTGTACACGTTATCACCGTTAACGAATACCTTTCAGAGCGTGATGCGACTGAAATGGGTGAGCTTTATAGTTGGCTTGGTTTGTCAGTAGGGATTAACCTTTCAGCCAAATCACCAGCTGAAAAACGTGAAGCTTATAACTGTGACATCACTTACTCAACCAACTCAGAGGTAGGTTTCGACTATCTTCGTGATAACATGGTTGTTCGTAAGGAAAACATGGTACAACGTCCATTGAACTATGCCTTGGTCGATGAGGTAGACTCGGTTCTTATCGATGAAGCTCGTACGCCATTGATTGTATCAGGTCCTGTAAGTTCAGAAACTAATCAGTTATATCACCGTGCGGATGCCTTTGTTAAGACCTTGACAGAGGATGATTATGCCATTGATATTCCAACGAAAACGATTGGTTTGAATGACTCAGGTATTGACAAGGCTGAAGAATTCTTCAACTTGGACAACTTGTATGATATTGACAATGTTGCCTTGACTCACTATATTGACAATGCCCTTCGTGCCAACTACATCATGTTGCATGATATCGACTATGTGGTAAGTCCTGAGCAAGAAATTCTTATCGTTGACCAATTTACAGGTCGTACCATGGAAGGTCGTCGTTTCTCAGATGGGCTCCACCAAGCTATCGAGGCTAAAGAAGGTGTACCAGTCCAAGAGGAAACTAAGACTTCTGCCTCAATCACTTACCAAAATATGTTCCGTATGTACAAGAAATTGTCAGGTATGACCGGTACTGGTAAGACCGAGGAAGATGAATTCCGTGAAATCTATAACATGCGAATCATTCCGATTCCAACTAACCGTCCAATTCAACGTATTGACCATGACGACCTTCTTTACTCAACCTTGGATGCTAAATTCCGTGCTGTGGTACAAGATGTTAAGCGTCGTTATGAGAAGGGGCAGCCAGTCCTTGTTGGTACGGTTGCCGTTGAAACATCTGACTTGATTTCTAAGATGTTGGTTGAAGCAGGCATTCCTCATGAAGTGCTTAATGCTAAAAACCACGAAAAAGAAGCGCATATTATCATGAATGCGGGTCAACGTGGTGCCGTTACGATTGCGACCAACATGGCCGGTCGTGGTACCGACATCAAACTTGGTGAAGGTGTTCTTGACCTTGGTGGACTCTGTGTCATTGGTACAGAGCGTCACGAAAGCCGTCGTATCGATAACCAGTTGCGTGGTCGTGCGGGACGTCAAGGGGACCCAGGGGAATCTCAATTCTACCTTTCACTTGAAGATGAATTGATGCGTCGTTTCGGTTCTGATCGTATCAAGCAAGTCTTGGAACGTTTGAATGCTGATGATGAAGATATTGTTATCAAATCACGTATGTTGACACGCCAAGTGGAAGCGGCTCAAAAACGTGTCGAAGGAAATAACTACGATACTCGTAAACAAGTCCTTCAGTACGATGACGTTATGCGTGAACAACGTGAAATCATCTACGCTGAGCGTTATGATGTTATCACAGCGGAACGTGACCTTGAACCTGAGATTAAGGCTATGATTAAGCGTACGATTAACCGTACGGTAGATGGTCACAGCCGCAATGATCAAGAGGAAGCTCTTAAAGGTATCTTGAACTTTGCTCGTCAGGCCTTGGTTCCTGAGAATGCCATCTCACTTGAAGATTTACGAGAAGTGGGAGAGGTAACGAAACGTAGTGTTAATTATGACGCTATTAAAGTTTACTTGAATGAGTTAGCAGATGATGTTTATGATCGTCAAATCAAGAAATTGCGTTCAGAGGAAGCTATCCGTGAATTCCAAAAAGTCTTGATTTTGATGGTTGTTGATAACAAGTGGACGGACCATATCGATGCCCTTGATCAATTACGTAATGCCGTTGGTTTGCGTGGTTATGCCCAAAACAACCCAATCGTTGAGTATCAATCTGAAGGGTTCAAGATGTTCCAAGATATGATTGGGGCAATTGAATATGATGTGACACGTACAATGATGAAAGCACAAATTCATGAACAATCTCGTGAAAATGTGAATGAACGTGTTTCGACAACAGCAACAGGCAATATCCAGGCCCACCAAGCAGATGCTAATGGTCAAGAAATTGACTTTAGTAAAGTTGGTCGTAATGACTTCTGTCCATGTGGCTCTGGTAAGAAATTTAAAAATTGTCACGGTCGTAAACAATTTTAGGAAAAAAATAGGTAATTATTATGGTTTTTAAAGCAGTAAGTGAAAAAATTGATTTTGATGCAGTTAAAGAATCAACTACATTGACAGGTGAAGCCCTTGCCAAGAAACAAGCTCGTGATAAAGAGCTTGAAGCAATCATCAAGGGTGAAGATGACCGTACGCTTTTGGTTATCGGTCCATGTTCATCTGATAATGAAGAAGCTGTTCTTGATTATGCTCACCGTTTGGCTAAACTTCAAGAAGAAGTGAAAGATAAAGTCTTTATGGTTATGCGTGTTTATACAGCTAAACCTCGTACAAATGGTGATGGTTATAAAGGACTTGTCCACCAACCTGATGCTGAAGGGAAACCAAACCTAATTAACGGTATCAAGGCTGTGCGTAACCTTCACTACCGTGTTATCACTGAAACTGGTATCACAACTGCTGATGAAATGCTTTACCCAGAAAACCTTCCTTTGGTAGATGACCTTGTGTCATATATTGCCATCGGTGCACGTTCTGTAGAAGACCAACAACACCGTTTTGTTGCATCAGGTATTGATGTTCCAACTGGTATGAAGAACCCAACATCAGGGAACCTTAACGTGATGTTTAACGGTATCTACGCTGCGCAAAACAAACAAAACTTCCTCTTTAACGGTGAAGAAGTTGAAACATCAGGTAACCCATTGGCACACGTTATTCTTCGTGGTTCAACGAATGAATATGGTAAAAACGTGCCTAACTTCTACTATGATGATGTGCTTGAAACAATCGAACACTATGAACAAATGGGCCTTGAAAATCCATTCATCGTTATTGATACAAACCATGATAACTCAGGTAAACGTTACTTGGAACAAATCCGTATCGTTCGTCAAACCTTGATTAACCGTGACTGGAATGAAAAAATCAACAAAGTTGCACGTGGTTTCATGATCGAATCTTACCTTGAAGATGGCCGTCAAGATGCGCCAGATGTCTATGGTAAATCAATCACTGACCCATGTCTTGGTTGGGATAAGACAGAAGAATTGATTCGTGAAATCCACGATACTTTGTCAAAATAATAAGGTAACAGAAACCATATATGGGGAGTGAACCGTTTGGATGACCAAGCGGTTCGCTCTCTTTTCACAAAGAGAGGGAAATAGATGGGAATTCATCAAAATAGTCCGCTTATTGATGTAGCGGAAGTAAGGAAATTGCATGCTCTTACGGGAGATGCACTAGTAACTAAACAGGCTAATGATGAGGCTTTGGCAAAAATTATCAAGGGTGAGGACAAACGTATTCTCTTGGTTATTGGTCCATGTTCATCTGATAATGAAGAAGCCGTTCTTGACTATGCTCACCGTTTGGCCAAACTTCAGGAAGAAGTGAAAGATAAAATCTTTATTGTTATGCGTGTTTATACAGCTAAACCACGTACTAATGGGGACGGTTATAAGGGGCTTATCCACCAGCCAGATGCAGAGGGTGATGTAGACCTTCTTGCTGGGGTTAAGGCGGTTCGCCACCTTCAGTCACGTATTATTACTGAAACAGGCCTCCCAATCGCTGACGAGATGCTTTATCCGTCAAATCTTTCCTTCTTTGATGATTTGCTTAGCTATCATGCTGTTGGAGCACGTTCTGTTGAGGACCAAGAGCACCGCTTTGTAGCTTCAGGTATTGATGTGCCAATTGGCTTGAAGAACCCAACGTCAGGGAATTTGAATGTCATGTTTAATGGTATCTATGCTGCGCAGAATCAACAGCATTTCCTTTACAATGGCGCTGAAGTTAAAACAGATGGTAACCCACTCGCTCACGCTATCCTGCGTGGTGCCAACAATGAAAATGGTCAGAACATTGTCAACTACCATTACGAGGACTTGGTTAAGGCTTTGGACAAGTATAGTGCATTTAATCTGGAAAATCCATTTATTCTTGTTGATACTAACCATGACAACTCAGGTAAAAACTTCATGGAGCAAGTTCGTATTGTGCGTGAAGTCCTTCTTAACCGTGAGTGGGATGAGCGTATCGCGGATACCGTGCGTGGCTTTATGATTGAGTCTTACCTTGAGGATGGTCGTCAAGACACACCTGAAGTTTATGGTAAATCAATTACAGATCCATGTCTTGGTTGGGATAAGACAGATAGCCTTATTCGTGAAATCCACAATCGACTTTCGTTATAATTATGATTTTTGGATATGGTATAGACTTGCAGGAAATTTCAGCTGTAAAAAAGGCTTATGACCGTAATCCACGCTTTGCAAAAAAGGTATTGACACCAAAAGAGTGGGAGCGTTTTGAATCCCTTTCTGGTAATCGTCAGATGTCCTATTTAGCAGGGCGTTGGGCCGGTAAGGAAGCATTTTCAAAGGCCTGGGGTACTGGTATTGGAGCAGTTGGCTTTAAGGATATTGAAATATTGACCAATGACAAGGGAGCTCCAGTGGTGACCCAATCACCTTTTGAAGGCAAGGTTTTTATCTCGATTTCCCATAGCGGTGATTTTGTTCAGGCAAGCGTCATTTTAGAAAAAAACTAAGAGATAGATGTTGGAAGAGGATAGCTTATGATTTCAAGTTTACATCGACCAACCTTGGCAAAGGTTGATCTATCAGCAATTTCAGAAAATATTGAACAAGTGGTTAGTCACATCCCTAAACAGGTAAAGACTTTTGCAGTTGTTAAGGCCAATGCTTATGGTCATGGCGCTGTCGAAGTGGCCAAGCATGTATCTAAGCAGGTGGATGGTTTTTGTGTTTCCAACTTAGACGAGGCGCTTGAACTTCGTCAAGCTGGCTTAGAACAACCGATACTTATTTTAGGAGTAGTCTTGCCAGACGAGGTTCCTTTGGCTATTCAAGAAAACATCACGCTGACGGTAGCTTCGCTAGAGTGGTTGGAAATGACTAAGAATCAAGGGCTTGATTTGACTGGTTTAACCTGTCATATTAAGGTTGATTCAGGTATGGGTCGTATTGGGGTGCGTAGCCAAGGGGATGCGGATAGCTTGATTGCTGGTCTGAAATCACTTGGTGCGAATGTCGAAGGTATTTTTACTCATTTTGCAACGGCTGATGAGGCAGATGATAGTAAATTCAAGCGTCAATTGGCCTTCTTCACGGATTTGGTTAATAACTTGGTGGACCGCCCTCGCTTGGTACATGCTAGCAACTCTGCGACGAGTATCTGGCATGCAGAAACAGTCTTTAATGCGGTACGTCTAGGTGTCGTCATCTATGGTCTCAATCCTAGTGGCAGTGTTTTAGACCTTCCATATAACATTCGTCCTGCCTTAAGTTTGGAGACAGCACTTGTTCATGTTAAGACCCTGCCAGCAGGTAAAGATGTGGGTTATGGTGCAACGTATACGACGACAGTTGATGAGGTTATTGGAACCATTCCGATTGGCTATGCGGATGGTTGGACCAGAGATTTACAAGGTTTCCACGTTATTGTGGATGGACAGCTTTGTCCTATTGTTGGGCGTGTGTCTATGGACCAAATCACTGTTCGCCTTCCTAAGGTTTATCCCCTAGGAACTCCTGTCACTCTTATGGGTGGAAATGGAGGAGCAAGCATCACTGCGACAGAGGTGGCTGAAAAACGTGGTACTATCAACTATGAAGTTCTTTGTTTACTTAGTGACCGTGTACCTCGTAGCTATGACTAATATAAATAAAAAGAGAAATCCAGTTTGATACTGGATTTTTTGATTTTAGTGAAGACCATTTTCATGTGTTATAATAGCTGATAAGGCTTCCTCTTTCACGAGGAGAAGAACACGATAGAAATGATAGAGGATATGATTCAACTAGATTCACCAATTGCGGATTTGAAAGGCTTTGGTCCTAAGTCCGCTGAAAAATTTACCAAATTAGATTTATACACGGTTGGGGACCTCTTGCTTTATTTTCCTTTCCGATATGAAGATTTTAAGAGTAAGTCTATCTTTGAACTGATGGATGGCGAAAAGGCTGTTATTACGGGAACGGTGGTGACACCTGCCAATGTGCAGTATTATGGCTTTAAACGTAATCGTCTGAGTTTTAAAATCAAGCAAGGAGAGGCAGTGATTGCCATTAGTTTCTTCAACCAGCCTTATCTTGTGGACAAGATTGAGATGGGGGCAGAAGTGGCTATTTTTGGCAAATGGGACCAGAAGAAGTCTGCAGTGACTGGCATGAAAGTCTTGGCTCAAGTTGAGGACGATATGCAGCCAGTCTATCATGTGGCCCAGGGTGTTAGTCAGGCCCAGCTGATAAAGGCTATAAGGGCAGCTTTTGATAGTGGGGCCTTGAATTTGTTGGAGGAGAGTCTCCCACAGGTGCTTATGGACAAGTATCGTCTCATGGGACGCCAAGAGGCTGTGCGTGCTATGCATTTTCCGAAAGATTTGGCTGAATATAAGCAGGCTCTACGTAGGACAAAGTTTGAGGAGCTCTTTTATTTCCAGATGAACTTACAGGTGCTGAAGGCTGAGAATAAGTCCGAAACCAATGGTCTAGCAATTGCTTACGATGAAGCCAAAATCAAAGCCAAAATTGCAGAATTACCATTTCCCTTGACAGAAGCCCAACAGCGCAGTTTATCGGAAATCCTAGCTGATATGAAATCTGGGGCTCATATGAACCGTCTCTTACAAGGAGATGTGGGCTCAGGGAAAACAGTTATCGCTAGCCTTGCCATGTATGGAGCCTACACGGCAGGATTGCAGTCTGCCCTCATGGTACCGACGGAAATCTTAGCAGAGCAGCACTATCAAAGTTTACAGGGGCTTTTTCCTGAGCTAGAGGTAGTGCTCCTAACTTCTGGGATGAAGGCAGCGGACAAAAAAGTAGCTCTTTCCAAAATCGAATCTGGGGAGGCTCAGATGATCGTAGGGACTCACTCACTGATTCAGGATGCTGTGACTTATCACAGGCTTGGGCTAGTAATTACTGATGAGCAGCACCGTTTTGGGGTTAATCAACGTCGTATTTTCCGTGAGAAAGGTGACAACCCTGACGTCCTCATGATGACAGCTACCCCTATCCCTAGGACTTTGGCAATCACTGCCTTTGGGGAGATGGATGTGTCAATCATTGACCAGATGCCAGCAGGGCGTAAGCCTATTATTACCCGTTGGGTTAAACATGAGCAACTAGATACCGTACTGACTTGGATTAAGGGCGAGTTGGAAAAAGATGCTCAGGTCTATTTTATTTCTCCTTTGATTGAAGAGTCTGAGGCTCTTGATTTGAAAAATGCGGTGGCCCTTCATCAGGAACTCACAGAGTTCTTTGGGGATTCAGCTACAGTGGCTCTGATGCACGGTCGCATGAAAAATGATGAAAAAGACCAAATTATGCAAGATTTCAAGGACAAAAAATCTCAAATTTTAGTATCAACCACAGTTATTGAAGTGGGAGTTAACGTGCCAAATGCTACGGTTATGGTCATTATGGATGCGGATCGTTTTGGACTTAGCCAGCTTCACCAGCTTCGCGGCCGTGTAGGTCGTGGCGATAAGCAGTCCTACTGTGTTTTGGTGGCTAATCCTAAAAATGATACCGGGAAAAAACGCATGCAGGCCATGTGTGAGACTACGGATGGTTTTGTTCTAGCAGAAGAGGACCTTAAAATGCGTGGTTCAGGAGAGATCTTTGGGACACGTCAGTCAGGAATTCCTGAATTTCAAGTGGCTGATATTGTGGAAGACTATAATATCCTAGAAGAAGCAAGGCGCGTGGCCAGCCAAATTGTATCTACCCCTAACTGGCGTGAGAATCCTGATTGGCAGGTGCTTGGAGCTCATTTGAGAAGCCAAGGCGAGTTTGATTGAGGAGGAAACTAATGAACAAAAGACGGTTAAAACTCGATTTTTTTGCTATCTTGCATCCCTTGTTTCTTATGATGTTAGGTCTTATATTTTATTTTTTCGCCTTCATCTTGATTTGGTTTATTACCGAATTGACAAAGCTGATAGAAGGAAAGACAGACTTTCATACCCTATATCTTTATTCACTTCTTATCTCTCTAGTTTGTTCGGTATTACTGATTATGTACGTCGCGGGTTTTATAGCTCAGCTGATTATCCATATACAGCATCAAAAGGAAAGGACGCTTTTA
>OLRB01001407.1_pt1 | contig 10257 bp, 6 predicted proteins | sample 1672751 | NCBI WGS metagenome assembly OLRB01 (sample SAMEA3136720, study PRJEB25190) | human gut metagenome | biome: human gut; feature: human-associated habitat; material: faeces | place: Austria | collected 2013
TTATATATACGCAATAACCCCAACTACCTGTGTTATTCTGTGTGTTTGTTTAAGCCTCAGCGAAGTCATACCAGACTGAAGTAATCGATACCTAAGGCGTGTCCGTCTGCTTGGTTTTCGTAGATTCCGCACGAGCCGAAGAGCACTAAATGTGCTCTTCGTGCGAGCCAGGACCTGACCGAGCGAAAACCAAGCAGGCGGACACGCCGGCGGGACAGGGAGAGATATATGGAAGAAATGCCCAAGAACTACGATCCGTCGACTAACGAGCCGGCGATCCTGCAGAAGTGGCTCGACGGCGGCTACTACAAGCGCCGTGAGGGCGTGGGCGACTGCACCGTCACCATTCCGCCTCCCAATGTGACCGGCAAGCTCCACATGGGTCATGCCACCGACGACTCCATCCAGGACGCCATCATCCGTATGGCCCGCATGCGTGGCAAGTCCACGCGCTGGGTGCTCGGCACCGACCATGCCGGTATCGCTACGCAGACCAAGGTCGACAAGAAGCTCAAGAGCGAGGGCATTAGCCGCCTGGAGATTGGTCGCGACAAGTTTGTCGACGCCTGCTGGGACTGGACCCACGAGTACGGCGGCATCATCGTCGAGCAGATCAAGCGCATGGGCTGCTCTGTCGACTTCGACAACGAGCGCTTCACCATGGACGAGGACTATGCTCAGGCCGTGCGCAAGGTCTTCTGCGACTGGTACCATGACGGCCTGATCTATCGCGGCAAGCGCATCGTCAACTGGTGCCCCAACTGCACTACTGCTATCTCGGACGACGAGGCCGAGTACAAGGACGAGAAGGGCCACCTGTGGCACCTGCGCTACCCGCTGACCGAGCCGGTCAACGGCCAGGACTACATCGTCGTCGCCACCACGCGCCCCGAGACCATGCTCGGCGACACGGGCGTCGCCGTCTCCCCGAAGGACCCCGAGAAGGCCGCCTTCGTGGGCAAGACCGTCATGCTGCCGATCGTCAACCGCGAGATCCCCATCTTTGAGGATTGGCATGTCGACGCCAACTTCGGTTCCGGCTTCGTCAAGGTCACCCCGGCTCACGACCCCAACGATTACGCCATGGGCCAGGCTCACGACCTGCCGCAGATCAATATCTTTGATGAGCACGCGGTGGTCGTTGAGGGCTACGGTGAGTTCACCGGCATGACCCGCGAGGAGTGCCGCGAGGCCGTCATCAAGTGGTTTGAGGAGCACGGCCTGCTCGACCACGTCGAGGAGCACGACCACTCCGTCATGCACTGCTACCGCTGCGACGCCGCGCTTGAGCCGTGGCTGTCCGAGCAGTGGTTTGTGGCTGTCGACAAGCTCAAGGGACCGGCGCTCGACGCCGTCAACTCCGGCAAGGTCACCTTCCACCCCGCGCGCTGGACGCAGACCTACACCACCTGGATGGAGAACCTCAAGGACTGGTGCATCAGCCGTCAGCTGTGGTGGGGCCACCGCATTCCCGTGTTCTACTGCGAGGATTGTGGCTGGGAGGACGCGCTTACCGAGGACACCGACGTGTGCCCCAAGTGCGGCGGTCATCACGTGCATCAGGACGAGAACGTGCTGGACACCTGGTTCAGCTCGCAGCTGTGGACCTTTGCCACGCAGGGCTGGCCGCAAAAGCCGGAGCTGCTCGAGGGCCATCACCCCACGACGGCGCTCGTCACCGCGCGCGACATCATCGCGCTGTGGGTCGCCCGTATGGTCATGAGCTCGCTGTACTTCCTGGACGAGGTTCCATTTAAGGACGTCGTCATCTACCCGACGATCCTGGCCAAGGACGGCAGCCGCATGTCCAAGTCCAAGGGCAACGGCGTTGACCCCATGGACCTTATCGGTATGTACGGTGCCGACGCCATGCGCTTCAACCTGCTTACACTGTGCACCAACAACCAGGACGTCAAGTTTGACGCGAACATCGACAAGAAGACCAAGAAGCTCATCGACAGCCCGCGCACCGAGCAGGCCAAGTCGTTTGTGACCAAGATCTGGAACGCCAGCCGCTTCCTGCTCATGAACATGGAGGGCTACACGCCCGGCGAGCCCGTCGTGGAGACGCCGGCCGACGCCTGGATGTTCAGCCGCCTGGCCAAGGCCGTCAAGATGGTCACCGAGGGTATTGAGAACTACACCTTTGGCGACATGGCCCGCGGCGTGCAGCAGTTCTTCTGGAACGAGGTCTGCGACTGGTACGTCGAGGTCACCAAGGCCCGCCTGAAGGGCGAGGGCCGTCTGCAGGCGCAGCGCAACCTGATCTTTGTGCTCGATACCTCCATTCGCCTGATGCACCCGCTCATGCCGTTCGTTACCGAGGAGATCTGGGACAACATGCCGGCGAGCGTGCTCGACCTGGATGCCGAGGGCAACGTGAACCGCGCCGAGGCGCTCATGATCGCCAAGTGGCCCGAGCCCGCCGACTACGCCAAATATGTTGACGAGGACGCCGAGCGCGCGTTTGAGCTGTGCCGTACCGTCGTGTCTGCCGCTCGCGCCACCCGTTCGCGTTACCGCTTGAGCCCCAAGGCCGAGCTCGACGTGGTCGTGCGTGCCGGTGCCGAGGACATCGAGAAGCTCGAGAGCCTGCGTTCGACCATCGAGCCGCTGGCGAACACCGCTTCGCTGGTCATGGGTACCGACGTTGAGAAGCCGGCTGCGAGCATCGCCGTGGTCGACAGCGGCGTCGAGGTCTTTGTGGTGCTCGAGGGCAAGGTTGACCTTTCGGCCGAGAAGGCGCGCCTGGAGAAGGAGATTGCCGCGGCCCAGAAGGAGCTCGCCGGCTGCGAGAAGACGCTGGCCAACGAGGGCTTTGTGGCTAAGGCCGCGCCTGCAGTGGTCCAGAAGAAGAGGGACCGTGCAGCTGAGCTCAAGGAGATCCTGGCGGCGCTGACTGCTCAGGTTGCTGACTTCTCGTAGGCGGTACTGGGGGACGCGGTTTGGGGCATTGCTCGCTACTGCGGACAGTCCTGCTCGCACGAAGGCCATATTAAGTGGCCTTCGGCTCTTGCGGAACTTGTATCGAGCAAAGCCCCAAACCGCTCCCAGGTCGTTTGCGTGGTTGTTTGCAACTGGTAGGTTAGGGCCACTGGGTTGTGGCCTTGATCTCGCTGCAAAGCGGTGTTTGGCTGATATTTTGAATGGGAGGGGCTCGTTGTTTAGTGCGGGCCTCTTTTTATGTTGAGGGGACTTTGGGTTATGGCTAAGCGTTCTGGGTCGTATTCTGTGCCGTTCTCGTTTGAGTTGCTTTCGTTTGGTGAGGCTGTGGGACTTGCTGCTGATACGGGGCGGATTTCTGGGGATGCTGGGCCTCTGCTTGAGACGGTTGTCGATATTCTCGATGAGCTGGGGCGTCCGGATGAGTATTTCGATTGCATTCAGGTTGCCGGTACCAATGGCAAGACTTCGACCACGCGTTTTTCGGCTGCCATCCTTCGTGGTGAGGGGTTAAAGACCGCACTGTATACGTCTCCGCAGTTGGTGCGCTATCCCGAGCGCATGGAGGTCGATGGGCGCGTTGTGAGCGATGAGGCGTTTGCCCGTGGCGTTTCTGCCGCCGTCGAGGCAGGGCATCGCGTGAATGCTCGACGTGTGGCGGCGGGGGAGCGCGCGTACACCATTACGCCGTTTGACCTGCTGACGGCTGCCGCACTGGTGGTGTTTGCCGAAGCTGCGGTGGACATTGCTGTGCTCGAGGTTGGCATGGGCGGCCGTTGGGACGCTACGAGTGCGACCGATCCCGTCGCCGTTGCCATTACGGGCATCGGCCTCGACCACACGCGCATCCTGGGCGACACGCTCGAGGCTATTGCAGGGGAGAAGGCTGCGGTTATCAAACCCGGGCGCCTAGTTGTACTGGGCGAGGGCACGCACGAGCCGAGCGTTCAGCGCGTGATGGATGCCCGTTGCCGCGAGTGCGGCGTTGTGCCGCTCGTGGTGAGCCATACGACGACCAAGGTTCCGGCGCATGTAGGCGATACGCTTGAGTTTAGCTGCACCACGCCGCGCGCGACCTATACGTCGAGTATGGTCAAGCCGGCGTATCAGCCGCAGAATGCCGCGTGCGCGATTATGCTCTGCGAGGGCTATCTGGGCCGCGAGCTCGACCACGATGCACTCGACGCTTCGCTTATGGGCTGCCCCACGCCGGGCCGCTTTGATGTTCTGGGAACCGATCCGCTCAAGCTGATCGACGCCTGTCATAACCCCCAGAGCTGCGAGAACTTTGTGAGCGCGCTGGACGAGATCGACCCGTGCGTGGAGAATCGCCCCACGCTGCTGTGCGCCGCGCTGGCCGACAAGGATGTGGCGGGTATCGTTGATGTACTGATCCCGGCCTTCCCCCGCGTGGTCGTGACGCAGACCGATTCCGATCGCGCCCTGCCGGCAGAGGAGCTCGCTGCCCTGGTGGACGCGGACAAGCTTGCGGGCGTTTACCCTAGCGTATCCGAGGCTCTCGCAGCTTTCGAGGCCGCGGGCGAGCCCTTCGTAGCCGCCGGCACCATCACCCTAGCCGGCGAAGTAGCGGGGCTGCTACGCTAGAACCTTTCCGCAGGGCAGCTAGTTGACCTGCTCGCCACGAAATGGGCCTATCTACTACGTTTGACCGGCTACCCTCAACCACGCCGAGACTTGCGAAATTAAAACCGCAGGTAGATGGCTTGCCGATTTTCTAAAAATACCAGCATGGTCGACCCATGCGGGTTAAACGTAGTAGATGGGCCGTTTTCGTGGCGCATCTCTAGACTGTCAAATTGGTCGACTTGGCCTCATGGCAGTTGCGGTGAAATAGTTCCTGGATTATGCCTCTGCGGGACAATCTGGGAACTATTCCACCGCAACTTAGTTTGGGGACTTGGGGACCAGGCTAGCCTAGGCGGACTGGGTCGTGGGGGTAGGCGTTGAGAATCTCGACGCCGGACTCGGTGACCAGGGCCAGGTCTTCGATGCGGACGCCGGTGTGGCCGGGGAGGTAGATGCCCGGTTCGATAGAGAATGTCATGCCCGGCTCTACGACCTGCTCGTTGACAAGGGAAACGTCGCCTGGCTCGTGGTCCTGCAGACCGATTGAGTGGCCCAGGCGATGCGTGAAGTACTTGCCGTAGCCCGCATCCTCAATTACGTCGCGCGCGGCGCGGTCCAGGTCGCACATGCGCACGCCCGGTGCGATGAGCGCCTCGGCGGCCTCGTTGGCGCGACGCACGATGTCGTAGATGCGCGCTGTCTTCTCGTCCGGTTCGCCCCAAAAGAACGTGCGCGTCATGTCCGAGCAGTAGTTGCGGCGACGTCCGCCTATGTCGAACAACACCACGTCGCCGCACTTGAGTACGGTGTCGTCGGGCTCGTGATGCGGGTCTCCGGCGTTGGCGCCAAAGCTCACGATGGGCGGAAAGCTAAAGCCCTCGCAGCCGTGATTGCGGTACAGACAGAGCATCTGGTCGGCAATTTCGCGCTCCGTCACGCCCTCGTGAACGAGCTTGATGGCGTCGGCCATCACGGCGTCGTTGGCGGCCGAGGACACGCGCATGAGCTCCTGCTCGGCTTCGTCCTTGTGGGTGCGTGCAGCGGTAACGGCAAAGTCGCCCAGGAAGAACTCGCTCGCGGCGTGACGATCCATAAGGGGCATCAAAAAGCCGGAGCGCATGCCGGTGTCGATGCCGAGCGGTTTGGTCGGATCGATCTCGCGTGCGATGGCGTCGGTCACGACGTCGGTATCGGTGTGATAGGCGACGCGGGCATTGTCGTACTCGGGCAGCTGATGCAGGGCGTTGACCAAGATCACGGGCTCGCTTCCGCGCGCGAGCAGCACGCCACAAAAACGCTCGAACATATCGGCATAAAAGCCGGTCAGATAGTAGATCGACCACGGGTCATTCACGAGCAACTGCGCGCCGGGGTGTTGAGCCTCGAGCGCATCGAGCACGCGAGCCACGCGCTGATCATTGACATGTGCCATACATCGTCCTTTCGCTAGGGTGCCACCATGGTATCCCATGCGCCCCCACATAAGTTGCGGTGAAATAGTTCCTGGATGCCGGGGTTTGGCGGAAATCAGGAAATATTTCACCGCAATTGAGGAGGGGCGAGGTGGATGGCGGGGTAGCTAAAGAGCTCCATCCCAAATGAGCTACCTAGGCTGGGTCGATGTCCATGCTGGCTATGAGGTCGGTACCGGTGTCTAGGAGGTTGGGGAGGACTACATCGCTCATGCGGATGGGGGCTTCGATGACCAGGCCGCGGATGAGGTCCATGGCTTGGGCATGGAGTTCGAGCGGGATGGCTTCGGCCGTGCGTACGGGCAGCAGCGCCTCGTCGCCGCAGGATACCGCCACCGTGGTGGTGAGCACGCGCATGGGACAGGTGAGCTCCTGGTGCGCGAACTTATTACCGCGCGGGCAGCTGTTGCCGGTTACGGAGCGCACCTCTGCCACGGCGCCGTCTGCACCGCGCTCGACCTCCACGGTTAGGAGACATTCGGACGGGCAGGTGGTGCAGTTGAACTGTAGCGTCTCGATCACATTTGCGCTCATGGCTTTACGCCTCCTCAACGGGGTCGACGGACAGGACAATCTCGCTGGCGCCAAGGTCGAGCGCCTGCTGAATGACCTTCGCCGGCAGCGGGAAGCTCTCCATTACGCTCGGTTTGAACGGGCGGACCTTGCCGGCGAACAGTTCCTCGTCGCCTGCCAGAATGCGCACGCGGGCGGCGTCGACCGGCCGGCGTACGCGGAAGTTGAGTTTGGTGAGTGCCACAGTCGTAATGTGGCCCGGCAGTGCGTAGCCTGCGATGCCGGCGGGGGAGACCGTGAGCTGGCAGCCAGCGTCCGACACTCCCGCTGCGGTGCTACCCAGCGCGTACGCCGCCGCAGCCGCACCGGCACGCTCGGACTCGGTCGTCACATTGTCTGCCAGGTCGTGCACGTGCAGCACGTTGCCGCAGGCAAATATGCCCGGCACGCCCGTCTGCAGACTCTGGTCCACCACGGCGCCGCGCGTGCGTGGGTCCAGCTCCACGCCCGCGGCAACCGAAAGCTCGTTCTCGGGAATCAGGCCCACCGAAAGCAGTAGCGTGTCGCACGGAACAACGCGGTCGGTCCCCGGAATGGGTGCCAGGTGCTCGTCGACCTGGCTCACCTCAACGGCTTCCACGCGATCGTGACCGATTACGCGCGTGACGGTGGTGGACAGGTGCAGCGGAATGCCAAAGTCGTCCAGGCAGTTCTTCACATTGCGACGCAGGCCGTTGGCGTACGGCATGAGCTCGTACACGCCCTCGACCGAAATTCCCTCGAGCGTGCAGCGGCGCGCCATGATCAGCCCGATGTCACCCGAGCCTAAAATGACGGCGCGCGAGCCGGGTTTGAGGTTCTCGATGTTGATGTATCGCTGCGCCAGGCCGGCCGTAAACACGCCGGCGGGTCGGCTGCCGGGAATCTTGATCTCGCTGCGGGTGCGCTCGCGGCAACCCATGGCAAGGACGACCGCACGCCCGGTGAGCTGCAGCATACCGGAGGGATTCATGAGCGTGACGGTGTGGAGTGTGGCGGATTCCGTGGACTCGCCCGAATCAATCCCAAGCACCATGCTGTCCAAGAACAGCACGATGTCGGTCGCGCACACTTGGTCGATAAAGCGCTGCGCATACTCGGGGCCGGTGAGCTCCTGCTTAAAGTGCGACAACCCAAAGCCGGGGTGAATGCACTGGCGCAGGATGCCGCCCAAGTGTTGCTCGCGCTCCACGATGGCCACGCGCGCGCCGGCCTTATGCGCGGCAAGTGCGGCAGCCATGCCGGCGGGTCCGCCGCCGATAACGACCACGTCGAACACCTGTGTTGGCACTGCCTCAACGGCATCGCTATCAATCGTGCTCGATTTGAATTCCGCCATCCTAGCGCACCCCCTTCAAAGGTCCCTCAACGAGCCATGAGCCAGTGTTCTCCAACAGCACATCGCTGGGGTCGCAGCCCAGCTCGCGCGCCAGGATCGCCACTACGCGGCTCTGGCAAAAACCACTCTGGCACCGACCCATGCCGGCACGGCAGCGGCGCTTGACGCCCTCGACCGAAAGCGCACCCGGGCGGCGTCGAATCGCTGCCACGATCTCGGCCTCGGGCACCGTCTCGCAGCGACAGACGATCTGTCCCCAAGCGGGGTCAGCCTCAATAAGCTCTTGCTTGCGTGCAAGCGGCGCGCGGTCAAAGTCGTCCGGTGCGCGGCGAATCGGGTCCCAATCGTCCCGTTCGTGCAGGACCACGCCGGCATCGCGCAGTACCTGCTCCATGCGCTCGGCAATGGCCGGCGCGCTTGCCACGCCCGGCGACTGAATGCCTGCCGCCTGGAACAGGCCTGGCACCACGGCGGACTGCCCAATAAAGAAGTCGTTGGTCCCCTGAATGACCGGGCGTCCGCCGGCAAACGCGCGCACCACGCGACGCGTGTCCAGATCGGGCGCCAGTTTGCGCGCGCCGCTCAGCAGCGCGTCGACATCGCTCGCATAGGTCTGCGTGTCGCCGGGCTCGCGCACGGCGGCGGTCGCGGTAATCACGGTGTTGCCATGTACGGTGCCCGTGACGATAACACCCTTGGAAACTGGCGTGGGAACAGGGTAGAGCGGCATGAGCGCACGCGGTTCCTTGTCCAGCACCACGATGTTGCCCTGGCGCCAGACCATCTGGAACTCCTCGGCGCCCGCCATATGCGAGATGTCCGCGGCACCGTTGCCCGCGGCGTTAATCAGGTAACGGCAGCGCACGTCGCCGGCGGGCGTCGCCAGCGTAAAGCGTGCGCGACCCTTGCCGTCGACAGCAACGTCCTTGTCATGCGAGCTTGCAACCTCAATCGCCTTCACCGGAGCGGAGCGCATAAACGTCACGCCGTTGGCGACCGCGTTCTCCAACGCGGCAATGGCCACTTCAAATGGGTCGACGTAACCGGTCGAAGGGCACCACAACGCGCACGTCGCCTTAGCACTCGCGCGCGGTTCCAGCTCGCGTATGCGCTTGGGGCCGATAACCGACAGTTCGGGTACGCCGTTGGCCAGGCCATTCTGGCGCAGCTTCTCCAGGTGCGCGCAGTCTTCGTCGTTGAAGCCCAGCACCATCGACCCAGTGCGGCGGAACAAAAAGCCTAGCTCCTGGGCCCACGTGCTATATAGCTCGCAACCACGGGCGTTGACCTGCGCCTTTACGGTTCCCGGTGCTGGATCGTAGCCGGCGTGCACCAGACCGCCGTTGGCCTTCGACGCGCCCAGCGCGATGTCGTTGGTCGCCTCGACCACGCAAATGGACAGGTCGTAGCGCGTGAGCTGCCGCGCAATGGTGCATCCCGTGATGCCCGCGCCCACAATCGCGATATCAAACGTTTCTGCCACGTTGCCTCCCAGACAAGTTGACAGGCTGTCAATAGGACTATCCTACGGTCTGCACGCCCCCAGCGCAGCGGCAATGCGGCGAACAGCCCCGCAACACCCGCCAACGGCAGGCGAGGGGAGGCTCAGGACTATCGGTGACCTCGTCTGCCGCTCCTGGTGTCAGAGGTTTGTCTCGTTCTGTAACAGTAAGCAGAAGAACTGGGCTCCAGATGTTACAGATCGAGACGTTTGCCAGGTGGGTCCTCCGTTTGTCTTGATTTGTAACATCTAGACCCGGATTCCACTCCAACCTGTTACAGATTGAGATTTAAAGTCAGGGAGAGATTCTTCTGTCTTGATCTGTAACATCTGGGGGCCGTTTTGGAGTCAAGATGTTACAGACCGAGATTGAAGTCGGGGAGGGACCCCTGTGTTTCGATCTGTAACACCTAGACCCTTATTTGCCGAGTATCTGTTACAGATTGAGATGTTTGTGTCCGCGCCAGCCCCGTACCCAGCCGTGGTCCCATATAAACAAACCCCGTGGTAAACTTAACCGGACTGTAAATATTCCGAAAGGTACACCTCAATGTCCAAATACATCAACGAGCTCATGTCGCCGCAGCTTATGGGCGTCATCTATGCCTTCGTGGGCTTTATCATCGCCCTGTACGTGCTGTCGGTCGTCTATGTGTTCATCGACGCTCGCCGCCGCGGCGCCAGCGCCTACGTGGCATGGGGCATCATCGCCCTCATCCCGTTTGTGGGCCTCATCGCCTACCTGGTCCTGCGCCCGCACTCCTACGCGTCCGACCGCGAGGAGCAGGAGCTGGACATGGCCCTGCGCGAGCGCCAGCTTGCCCAGTACGGCACCTGCCCGCAGTGCGGCGCGCCCATCGAGA
>OLRB01001413.1_pt1 | contig 10206 bp, 7 predicted proteins | sample 1672751 | NCBI WGS metagenome assembly OLRB01 (sample SAMEA3136720, study PRJEB25190) | human gut metagenome | biome: human gut; feature: human-associated habitat; material: faeces | place: Austria | collected 2013
CTCTTTTGTATAATCAGGTGATGGAAAGCACCCGAAGAGCAAGGTGGGGACATGGCGTTCGTGGAATTCAACGATGTTCGTAAGGTGTACAAGATGGGCGAGGTGGAGGTTGCCGCTGCCGATGGCATGACTTTTTCCGCCGAAGCTGGCGAGTTCGTGGTGGTGGTGGGCCCTTCGGGCGCCGGCAAGACCACGCTTTTGAATATGCTCGGCGGCATGGACTCATGCACGTCCGGCACCATCACGCTTGATGGGCGCGAGATCAGCCGATTCACCGAACGTCAGCTCACGCAGTACCGCCGTCTGGACATCGGCTTCGTGTTCCAGTTCTACAACCTGGTTCAGAACCTTACGGCGCTCGAGAACGTCGAGCTTGCCAGCCAGATCTGCCCGCATCCGCTTGATGCGGCGCAGGTGCTTGCGCAGGTGGGCCTTGCGCATCGCATGGACAACTTCCCCGCACAGTTGTCCGGAGGTGAGCAGCAGCGCGTGGCCATTGCCCGCGCGCTTGCCAAGAACCCCAAGCTGCTGTTGTGCGATGAGCCTACCGGTGCCTTGGATTACAAAACCGGCAAGGCTATCCTGAAGCTTCTGCAGGACACGTGCCGCACTACCGGCAAGACGGTGGTGCTCATCACTCACAACTCCGCTTTCGCCGACATCGCCGATCGCGTCATCCATGTGCGCGAAGGCCGAGTAGCCAGCTGCTATATCAACCCCCATCCTGGCAACGCCGCTGATTTGGAGTGGTAGACATGGGAGCCTTTCGTAAAGAAGTCCTGCGCTCCATCACGCATTCGTGGGGAAGGTTCTTGGCAATCGCCGTGATGGCGGCGCTCGGTTGCGGCTTCTATGCCGGCTTGCGCATGACCGGTCCCGATATGCGCTTGGCAGGGGACGAGTATTATGACGCAACCGAGCTGTGTGACCTTCGCGTGGTGTCATCGCTCGGTATGTCCGATGAGCAGGTCGATATGCTGCGCGGCGTCGAAGGCGTATCGGGCGTCATGCCCGCCTACGAGGCGGATGCCATATCTCAGCTGGCAGGCGTGCAGTACACGCTGCGCTATCATTCGCTTGACGTTGATGCTGCGAAAGCGAGCAGTTGCGACGATGGCATGCATGTGCGATCGGACGATGTCGACTACGTGAACCGGCCCATTTTGGTGGAGGGCAGCTGGCCGGAATCCGATGATGAATGCCTGCTGTCCGCCGATAATGTTTGGACGTCGCCGGTGCATATCGGCGATACCGTCGAGCTGCTTGAGGGCACGCAAGACCTGGATGGCGTGTTCGCCACCCGCACCTTTACCGTTACGGGCTTCGTACGGTCCTCGTATTACACGTGCACTACCAATACCGGCGCCACCTCGCTTGGCTCGGGAGAGCTTTCGTCCTTCGTGTTCGTGCCCGCAGGGGCGTTTGCGGCCGATTATCCTTATACGGAAGCGTTCCTCACCGTCGACGGGGCGGCTGGCGAGGCATGGCCCGATAGCGCCTATCAGGAGCGCGTCGACGCGGTGGCGCAGCGGTTGAACGGCCTTTCCCCGCGGTTGTCTGCATCGCGCGTCGAGCAGCTTCAGCGCGATGCTCAGGCAGAGCTTGACGATAAGCGTGCGGAGTTCGAGCGCGAGAAGGCAGACGCCGTCGCGCAGATGGACGATGCCCAAGCGCAGCTTGACGATGCGAGCGCCCAGCTTGATAACGCTGCGGCTCAGCTTTCCTCCGCGGCGGCGCAGCTCTCCAGCAGCCAGGCTCAGCTTGCCCAGGGCGAGTCGGAGCTTGCCAGCGGCCGGGCGCAGCATGACAGCGGCACGGCTCAGCTTGCCGAGCAGCACGAACAGGCTCAGTCGGCCATAGCGCAGGCCCAGGCTCAGCTCGATGCCGCGCAAGCGGAATACGACCAGGCCATGGCGCAGCGCAGCCAGCTTGAGACGCAGCTCGAGCAGGCACGCGCGGCTCAGCTTGCCGATGTGGCGGCGCAGCTGGAGGCCGCAATCGCTCAAATCGACGCCCAAACCGCCGGCGCACCCGATCAGCTGGCCGCAGGTCGGGCCGAGCTCGATGCGCAGCGAGAACAGGCCGCGTTGCAGCTTTCCGCGGCGCAGGCTCAACTTGATAGCGCGCAATCCCAGCTCGACGACGCAGAAGCTCGTCTGGCGTCCGGCCGCGCGCAATATGCCGCCGGACAGCAAAGCTACGAGCAGGGTCGCGCCGAGTACGAAAGCGGCTTGGCCGAGCAGCGAAGCGGGCAATCCGAGCTTGATGGGAAGCGCGCCGAGGCGCAGCAGCGCTTCGCCGACGCCGAGCGGCAGCTGGCGGATGCGCAGGCCGAGATCGACGCCATCGCCGATAAGGACGCCAGCGTGTACGTGCTCGACCGTTCGAAGAACCTGGGTGCGGAGAGCTTCCGCAGCGATGCTGGCCGCATGGACCAGATCGCCGCGGTGTTTCCGCTCATGTTCTTCCTGGTTGCCGCGTTGGTGTCGCTGACCACCATGACCCGCATGGTGGAGGAGGAGCGTGTGCTCGTCGGCACGTACAAGGCGCTGGGCTATTCAAATGCGCGCATCACGTCGAAGTACCTCATCTATGCGGTGGTGGCGTCGGGCGTGGGCGCGGCCGTGGGCATCGCGTTGCTTTCCCAGTTCCTGCCGTGGTTCATCATGAACGCGTATTCCATCATGTATATGGTGCCCTGCATGCCCACCCCGGTGAACCCGGGCGTGGCCGCAAGCGCCGCCGGATTGGGCGTGGGCATTACCGTGGCCGCAACATGGTTCGCTGCGGCTGCCACCCTGCGCGAGCGCCCGGCTTCGTTGATGCTGCCGCGCGCGCCGAAGGCCGGCAAGCGCATCTTGCTCGAGCGCATCCGCCCGCTGTGGAGCAGGATGACGTTCAGCTGGAAGGTGACGGCGCGAAACCTGTTCCGCTACAAGCGCCGTTTCTTCATGGCCATCATCGGCATCGCCGGCTGTACCGCGCTGCTGCTCACGGGCCTGGGGCTGCAGAACGCCATCAACGACATCATCGATAAGCAGTACGGCGAGGTGTATAGCTTCAACACCATCGTGCGCATGGATGCCGACGAAGCCGGCCAGGAGGCCAAGGATGCGGTCTCGGATGCGGTGGGCTCGGATGGACAGGAATTTGCATGGGTTTCCACCGAGAACAAGATCGCTTGCGCTCCCGATGGCGGCTCCGAGCATCGCCTGGAGCTGGTGTGCGCTCAAGACGCTCAGCAGCTGCAGCGTTTCGTGCAGATGCGCGAACGCGTAGGCGGCCGGCCTCTCATGCTCGATGACGGCGGCGCCATCATCAGCGAGAAGCTTGCGAGCCAACTGGGGGTTTCAGTGGGCGATACGCTGACGCTCTACGACGAGGACGACATCGGCAACCTGGTAGGAGATGGGCACGCGGTGACCGTCGCCGGCATCATGGAGAACTATGTGGCGCAGTATGCCTACGTCACCGCCGATGTGTACGAGCAGGCCATGGGAAAACCGGCGGATTTCGCCACCGTGTATGCCGACCTTGGGGAAGGCGTGGATCGTACCGCGTTCTCCGACCAGCTGCTTTCCATGGATGGCGTGAAAACCGTCACCTATAGCGATGAGACCATCGGCAGCTATCGCACCATGCTCAAGACGGTCGACAGCGTGGTGGTGGTGCTTGTGGTCGCAGCGGCGCTGCTGGCGTTCGTGGTGCTGTACAACCTCACGAACATCAACATCACCGAACGCGCCCGCGAGATCGCCACGCTCAAAGTGCTCGGCTTCACCTCGCGCGAGGTGGATGCGTACATCTTCCGCGAAACCATCCTGCTGTCGGTGATCGGCGCCGCGATCGGCCTGGTGCTCGGCGTATTCATGGAAGGTTTCGTCATCACCACCGCAGAAGTCGATCAGGTCATGTTCGGCCGCGACATCCACGCGGCAAGCTTCGCCATCGCGTTTGCGCTCACCATGGTGTTCTCGGGCGTCGTGGCCCTTGCCATGCGCGGCAAGCTGCGCCGCATCGACATGGTGGAAAGCCTGAAGTCCAACGAGTAGCCCTTGGCGGGCGGCGTGAGCAAAGGCCCCGCCGCCTCTTCCGCCAGCTCGCGAGCGGGCGGTGCGGCGCCTTGGCAGGCCCCAGGGGTTGCCAACTGCCGGGTTGCGTTACAATGTGAGCGTTTCATCATCAATTAGAAGGGGATCCCATGAAGGTTACCGAGAAGAAGCTCGAGGATGGCCTCATCGAGCTTACCGCCGCCGCTGCAACCGCCGAGGTGGCCCAGGCGTTCAATGTGGCGCATTATTCGTTCTGCGCGAGCATGGGCGTGGAAGTTCCGCAGGGCCAGACGCCGGCCCAGGCAGCCGAGGAGAAGCTCGGCATCAAGGACCTGGATTCCGTTTCCCAGCAGATGGCTATCGACTACCTCGTACCGTTCGCCGTGGACAAGCGCAACCTGTGCCCGGCGTTCCCGCCTACGCCCATCATCGACCAGCCCATCAAGCGCGGCCAGGTCTTCGAGTTCAAAGTGCAGGTGACTCCCAAGCCCGATTACGAGCTTACCAGCTACGAGCCCGTGTCCATCACCGTCCCGCCGCTGAATTTCGACGAGTCGCTGGTCGATCAGCAGATTCAGCAGCTCGCTGAGAGCTTCGCCACCTACGAGAAGTGCGATGCCAAGCCGCTCGACGCTTCCGGCGCCGCGAAGATCGCTCTCGAGGTCTCCCAGGGCGGCAAGCGCCTGGATAACCTGTGCACCGACGGACGCACCTACATCCTGGGCATGGGCCTTATGCCCGATGAGTTCGAGAAGAACCTCATCGGCATGACCGAGGGCGATGTCAAGGAGTTCGCCTTCGATATGCCCGGCGCCCCCGAGGGTGAGGCCCCCCTTGACTGCAAGGTGACGGTGCTCGAGTGCCAGGAGAAGCATGTGCCCGAGGTCGACCAGTCGTTTATCGAGAAGAACATGCCCATGGCCCGCGCCGTGGAGTCGCTTCGTCAGGTGGTTTCGGAGCGCCTGCAGGCCGAGCAGCGTGCCCAGTATCAGGAGATGCAGCTGACCATGGTGGCCGACGAGCTGTCCCGTCGCTTCCAGGGCACCATCTCCGACGAGGTATATGAGTCCATGCGCGACACGCTCATGCAGAACGTGCGCGGCTCCCTTGTCCAGCAGGGTATCCCGTTCGAGCAGTTCGTCGAGGCCCAGGGCGGAGACCAGCAGTTCGGCATGATGCTCATGATACAGGCCCGTCAGATGCTCGTGCAGGGCTACGCGCTCGATGCGGTGTTCCGCCACGAGAAGATGACGCTCGACGACGAGGACATCATGGCCGCCTGCCGTGCCATGAACCCTGCCGACCCCACCACGGCTCGCCGTCAGATGGAGGGCAACGGGCAGGCCTTCGTGCTGCGTGAGACCGCAGGCCGCCTGAAGGCCAACCGCTGGCTGCTCGAGCATGCCGACATCATCGTGTCCGAGGAGCCTGCGGCCGAGAAGGCCGAGTAGGGCAATCGTCGGTTGGGATACGGCTCGGGGGAGCGTTGAGCCGGCGTCGGCTTGCGGCTGGCATCGGCAGTCTTTCCCTGAGATCTTCATTCGCGGAAAACATGTGAACGCCGTGCGCGAACGTTATCGTGCGCGGCGTTTTCCGTGCTATAATGCAAAGGCTTGTCTTCCGCCTTGGTCGGAAACCAAGGCACGGTAAAAGGAGTACCAGACTATGAAACAAGGAATCCATCCGGAGTACGTGGAGTGCACCGTCAAGTGCAGCTGCGGCAACACCTTCACCACCCGCTCGACGAAGTCCGAGCTGAAGGTCGACATTTGCAACGTGTGCCATCCGTTCTACACCGGCCAGCAGCGCTTCGTCGACACCGGCGGACGCGTCCAGCGCTTCGCTGACAAGTTCGGTTCCGCTAAGGAGCAGGTGGCTGCTCGCGAGGCCGCTAAGAAGGCCGAGCGTGCCGCTAAGGCCGCTGAGATCGAGGCCGCCAAGAAGGCCGAGCGCGAGGCTAAGGCCGCCGCTAAGGCAAAGCGTGCCGAGGAGTTCGCCAAGAAGGCTGCTGCCGAGGCTGAGAAGGCTGCCGAGATCGAGGCTGCCACTGCTGCTGCCGAGGCCGTCGAGGCTCCCGCAGAGGCCGAGGTTGAGGCTGCTGCCGAGACCGCTGCCGAATAGCACCACAGCATCAAGCACAAAAAGCACTGCACAAAAAGCAACAGGAAGGCCCGCGAAAGCGGGTTTTCCTGCGTTTCGGCGGCATTGCGCGTATGCTGCATGTCGGTAACGCTTTGCTTTTGCGCAGCAATTGAGGTGCTGTGCGGCGTATAGTCGTAGGTGCAGAGGGGTGAAGAGCGCTGTACGGCGTGCAGTCGAAGGCGCTGCCGGGGTCGTGCTGCATCAGATCGCTTTGCGTTTCCGGTTGCTTTCGGCTCCTCGCTTTTCGCTGCATTGTCTCTGGGTGCTTCAGCCTTCCGATTATCGTCATTTCACCCTTCCCGTTATCGCTTCAGGAGTGATAAACTGATACTATTAGGAATCATTATTATTTACTCTGAAACGAGCAATGCTGGACTAAGGAGGCTCCTATGTTCGATAAACAGGCGTTCCATTCGCTTAGCTACGGCATGTATGTCATCGGCGCGCGTTGCGATGGCAGGGATTACGGCTGCGTGGCAAACACGTTCGCCCAGGTCACTTCATCTCCCTTGCAGGTGAGCGTGGCGCTGAACAAGGAGAACGCCACCACGGCCGCCGTGCGTCAAGCCGGTCGCTTCACGGCATCTTGCTTGTCCGAACAGGCCGACATGCAGCTGATCGGCACGTTCGGGTTCCATACCTCCACCGAGCTTGATAAATTCGCGCAGCATACAAGTGCGCGCGATGAGGCCGGTATGCCCTATGTGGCCGAGCAATGCTGCGCGTGGTTTTCTGCGAAGGTGGTCTCCGAACTTGACCTGGGCACGCACGTGCTGTTCGTGGGAGAGGTGCAGGAGTGCGCCAAGGTCGCCGACGCGGCCGCTCCTATGACGTATGCGTTCTATCATCAGGTCAAGGGCGGCAAGACGCCTCCCAAGGCTTCCAGCTATTTGGGCGAAGAACAGCCTGTTGGCGTACTGGTTGAGTCGAACGGCGACGAACAGCCCAAAGTTGCCTGGCGTTGCACCATTTGCGGGCATATGGAGTATGTCGACGAGCTGCCCGATGATTTCGTCTGCCCGGTGTGCGGCGTTGGCAAGGAGTTCTTCGAGCGAGTTGAACTGTAAGGTTTCATGCGGGTTTTGCTGCTCTCGGCGGTTGGGGTGGGCGGCTTGCGCGGCACAACGCCTCGAGCTGTTTCCTGCTTATCAACCAGCTTTCTTGCTAGAAGCGTTCCGACGGCATATCGCGAAAGGGCGTGCAAGCTGTTCTAAGGCTTGCACGCCCTTTGTCGTTTCAGCGAGGGACGTTTTCTAGAAGAACACCTTCGCTGCATGGTTGTAAAAGCCTTCGTCCTTGTAACGCAGAAGGGTGGTGGGCACGTCGCCGCGGCGAACATACAGGCGGCGCAAAGGTCGGTCGAGCTCAACCAGCTCGCCGTCTATGAACAGGGTGGCATCGCGATCATCCTGGTTTTCGGACAGGTCCATCTCAACCACGTCGGACGGTGCGGTGACCACGGCGCGGGAATGCAGCGTGTGCGGCGCGATGGGCACGGCCACCAGACCCGTGAAGCCCGGCGCCACCAGCGGTCCGCCTGCTGATAGCGCATAGGCAGTGGAGCCTGTGGCGCTTGCAACCACCAAGCCGTCGCCGCGCATGTTCGCCAGGTGCGATCCCGAAACGCCCAGCCCGAAGTCGATGATGCGGCCGTTGGCGCCGCGGGTGACGGCTACCTCGTTCAACGCGAAGAATTCGCGCGGTTCGTCCGGCTCGGCGCCGGCGCCATCATCGGCATAGGGGTCGGCTTCGCCTTCGCACACCACCCGTATGTCCAGGTTCGTGCGCACCTCATGGGCCGCATCGCCGGAAAGCGCTGCAACCAGCGGTTCCATGACCCCCGCTTCGTTCGGGTTCGCCAAAAAGCCCAGCCGGCCGTAATTGATGCCGAGGATCGGCGTACCATGGAAGCCCACCTGACGTGCCGTGCGCAGGATGGTGCCGTCCCCGCCCAGGGCTACCGCCATGTCCACGCCATGATCGAACAGCTTGGAAAGCTCGGGAGCCGCCAGGGGGGAGGCAAGCTTCGAGGAGTCCACCACGGTGTAGTCGATTCCCTGTGTGGCCAGGTACGTTACCAGCAGCAACGATGCATCGATCGCCTGCGAGTTGGAATTATTACGCACGATGAGGATGTGCATGCGGGGCCTCTTTCCGTGTTTGCTATGATGAGCAATCATACCATCACGAGAAAGCGCATTTTCATGTCCGACAAGCTCGCACGAGCTCGACACACACGCTCTGCCGATCTCGCGGCCTCGGCCGCTTCCCCGCAAACCCAGCAAGCCATGCACCAGGTGGATAACGCACCCGGCGAACCTCGTCCCTCTCAGGGCGGTGCCGACCAAGGGTCCACCGCTGCCATCGGCGGTTCTGCGGCCCTCATCAGCATCTGCACCATCATCTCCCGCATCACCGGTTTCGCTCGCACCTGGGCTATGGCCTTCGCGCTCGGTTCCACGCTGTTGTCAAGCTCCTATCAGGTGGCGAACAATCTTCCCAACCAGCTCTACGAGCTGGTCTGCGGCGGCATGATCGTCACCGCGTTTTTGCCTGTGTACGTTTCGGTGAAGAAGAAGCTGGGGCAGCGTGCCGGCAACGAATACGCTTCGAATCTGCTTACGCTTGTGGTGTTGCTGCTTGGAGCGGTTTCGCTTCTGTGCATGCTGTTCCCCTCGGCGGTCATCTACACGCAGAGCTTCTACTCCGATCAGTCGCAGATGGCCACTTCGGTGTTCTTCTTCCAGTTCTTCGCCATACAGATCGTGTTCTATGGATGTTCGGCCATTGTGTCGGGCCTTCTCAACGCAAGCCGCGACTACCTGTGGTCTTCCATCGCTCCAGTTGCGAACAACCTGATCGTCATCGTCACGTTCTTGGCCTATTCGTTTGTGGCTCCGTACGATCAGCAGTTGGCGCTTTATATCATTGCCATCGGCAACCCTGCCGGCGTGTTCATCCAGATGGCTATCCAGCTGCCCGCGCTCAAGCGCAACGGCATCCGCATCCGTCCGCGCGTGAACCTACGCGACCCCGCGCTTCGCGAAACGTTGGGAATCGGCGTTCCTGCGGTGCTTGTCATGCTGTGCTCCTTCGCTATCGTGTCGGTGCAAAACGCCGCTTCTTATAACTTCGCCGACAACGGTCCTTCCATCCTGGCATACGCGCGCCTGTGGTTCACGCTGCCGTATTCGTTCTTGGCCGTGCCCATCACCACTGCTATGTTCACCGAGCTTTCCGATATGCAAGCTGAAGGTAACACGGAAGGCGTGAAACGCGGTATCGTGTCGGGCACCAATCAGATCCTGTTCTTCATGATCCCGTTCGCTATGTACCTGGCCGTGTTCAGCATGCCGCTGGTCACCCTGTATCATGCCGGCGCCTTCACCATGGAGAACGTGTCCGCTATCGCCACGTATCTGGCCGTGTGGGCCGTTGCCTTGCCCCTGTACGGCGTGAACACGTACTTGCAGAAGACGTTCTCCAGCCTTCGTCGTATGGGCGTGTTCGCCGGCTTCAATTTCATTGCGGGCGCCGTTCAGATCGGTCTGACCATGTTCGCCGCAAGCCATTCCGATGTCATGCCTATCAGCTCCATCGCCGTTGCCGAGGCGCTCTTCTACTTGGTTCTTGACGTGTGTCTGTTCGGGTATCTGCGGCGAACCCTGGGCCCGTTCGGCCTGCGCTCTGTGGCGCGTGCCTTGGCTACGGCCGTGTTGCTTGGCGGTGCCGGTGCCGCTGCCGGCGGTGCTGCGCTTTGGTTACTGCAGACGCTGGTTTCCCCGCTGTCCGGTTCTATCGTGCAGGCTCTAGCGTATGTCATGGCGGGTGGGCTGGTTGCTTTGGCGGTCACGTTCGTGCCGGCTTGCAAGCTCAACGTGCCCGAGGCTGCCTTCATAAACACTATCGTTCGCAAGATCGGCGGGAAGCTGGGCCGCTAGGTATCGTGTCTCCGGCAGGGTGGTACTGCTTTGCTTGCTGCTTTCTGAATCCTATTGAGTCTTAACGTGCC
>OLRB01001416.1_pt1 | contig 10203 bp, 5 predicted proteins | sample 1672751 | NCBI WGS metagenome assembly OLRB01 (sample SAMEA3136720, study PRJEB25190) | human gut metagenome | biome: human gut; feature: human-associated habitat; material: faeces | place: Austria | collected 2013
GCCTTCTAAAATAAGGCCATCCACAATGAGAAACAGAGAAGTCTTAGATATTTCGGGTATATAAAGTAAAAGGTGGTTTTGCGTGGGAGCTTACTGAAGACATGGTGGTCTTACTCTAAAGGAAAGGGTGGGATTGTTTCGTGTCTTTTCGTTCGCCATGGTATGATGCCTACTATAAAGTTATTGGTGGCAAGGAAGGAATGCCATGGCGGAGGCCGAATCCGAATACGCCGTCGAGAAGCATCTCATCGAACAGCTCTCCCACATGGGATACCGGTTCGTCAGGATGGGCAACCACGACGATCTGCTCACGAACCTCAGGGAGCAGATATGCAAGGTCAACCGGGGCAAGCTCGTCGAGGCGAAGGGCGAGGCGTCGTTGTCGGATTCCGAGTTCGAACGTGTGAAGAACCGGCTTCTCAACCACACGGTCTACGAGTCGGCGAAGATCCTGCGTGAGAAGTGGATCCTCGATCTGGACAATGGCGAATCCGTCTATCTGGAATTCCTCACGGACGATTACGAGAGGAACACCTATCAGGTCACGCATCAGGTGACGATGGACAAGGAGCACGTGGAGGACGTCGACCAGACGAACCGTTATGACGTGACGATTCTCATCAACGGCCTGCCTCTCGTGCAGATCGAGCTCAAGCGTCCGGGCGTCGAGATCAACGAGGCCATCAACCAGATCAACCGGTACCGGACCAAATCGTTCTTCGGCCTGTTCAAGTTCATCCAAGTGTTCGTCGTGTCCAACTCCGTGCAGACCAAGTACTTTGCGAACGAGAACGATCTCGACAAGCGGGGCGGGGTCCGCCGCATCCTCAAGTCGCTTGTCTTCTACTGGACCGATGAGAACAACAAGCGCGTCAATACGCTCGCCGAGTTCACGGGCGTGTTCTTCACGAAGAACGCGATCACCGAGCTCCTGTGCGACTATTTCGTCGTCAAGGAGAGCGAGCCCGACCTGATGGTCATGCGACCGTATCAGATATTCGCGGTGAAGGCCGCGCTGCGCCGCGTGCTCATCGAGGACATGAACGGCTATGTCTTCCACACCACGGGTTCGGGGAAGACGCTCACCTCCTACAAGCTCGCGTCGATCCTGCGCGACAGCGGCAAGATCGAGAAGGTGTTCTTCCTCATCGACCGCGCCGACCTTGACGAGCAGACGGTCGACGAGTACAACTCCTTCGAGGAGGGGTGCGTCGACAACACGGAGAACACCCGTTCCCTCGTCAGTTCCCTCAAGGACTCCAGCAAGACGCTCATCATCACGACGATTCAGAAGATGGCGACCGCGCTGCGTTCGGGCAAGTACGACGCCGTGCTGGACGAGTACGCCGACCGGAAGTGCGTCTTCATCATCGACGAGTGCCATCGCAGCCAGTTCGGCAAGATGCACGCCTCCATCAAGCGGCGTTTCCACAACGCCAACTTCATCGGTTTCACCGGCACGCCCATCTTCAAGCAGAACAAGGGGTCGAACGACCGGACCACGGCCGACGTCTTCTCCGTGCCCAACGACCCCGAGGCGGGCACCGCCGATTCCAAGGCGTGCATCCACCGCTACATGATCAAGGAGGCCATCGCCGACGGCAACGTGCTGCCGTTCTCCGTCGAGTTCATGCGTTCCATCGCAGTCGAAAAGACCGGGGACGAGACCATAGACGCGGATCGTCTTGACGACGCCGACTATTGCCGCCGTCACAACATCGACGTCGGCGCGCTCTACCACGACGAGAAGCGCATCGCCAACATCTCCGACGACATTCTGGAACACCTCGCGCAGCACACGCGCCCCGAGGGCACGGACGTGTACACGGCGATCTTCGCCATCGACAAGATCAAGTACCTCATGTCCTACTACCGTCGCATGAAAGCGCACCGGCTCGCATGGGATCCGGAGACCAACCCGGACGGGTTCCGCATCGCCGCGATCTTCACGTTCCAAGCGAACGAGGAGCTGGACGAGGCCGGCGAGGACAAATACTCGCGTGACGAGCTTCAGGAGTGCATGGACGACTACAACGCCATGTTCGGCACCGATTTCGACGTGTCGAACTTCGACTCGTACCGCAAGGACATCTCGAACCGGATGAAGCAGAAGGACCTTCCCCAGATCGACCTGCTGCTCGTGGTGAACATGTTCCTCACCGGGTTCGATTCCAAGCCGACGAACACGCTCATCCTGGACAAGGACCTGAAATGGCACAGTCTGGTTCAGGCGTACTCGCGCACCAACCGCGTCGACAAGAAGACGAAGCGCTTCGGACAGATCGTCACCTACCGCAACATCAAGAAGGCGCAGGACGACGCGCTTGCCCTGTTCTCCGGGGACGGGAACCCGGACGACTACCTGCTCCAGAGCTACGACTACTACGTCGCCGAGTACCGCAAGCAGGTCGAGGCGCTTCGCGATATCGCGGAGACGCCGGATGACGCCGGATACCTCCAAAGTGAGGACGACCAGCGTGGGTATGTCGTCGCGTTCCGCCGGCTTATGGGCACGCTCGCCACGCTCAAGACGTTCTCAAGGTTCGATTGGGAGGATCTTGACGTGTTCATGGACGAGCAGACGTACACGGGCTATAAGTCGTGGTATCTGGAGTTCTACGACCGGCAGAAGCGCGACCCCAAGGACAATCCGGTGCTCGCGGACGTCGATTTCGAGATCGAGCTGGCACGCACCGACCGCATCAACGTGGTCTACATCCTGCACCTGCTGAAGGACGTTGACCGGACGGACGAGGAGGAGACCGCGAAGGCGGTCGACCTCATCCTGCGCGAGATCGATCGTTCCGACAACGAGAGGCTGCGTGTCAAGCGCGGGATCATGAAGGAGTTCGTGAGCAAGAGGTTCTACGAGCTTCCCCCCGACGCGGACATCGAGACGGCCTACCACGATTTCGAACGCGACTCCATGCAGGCGAGGATCGAGGCGTTCGCCACCGAGAACGGGCTCGACGAGCGGCTTGTCGGCGAGGTCGTGCAGGACCACTTCGCCAACCAGAAATCATTGACTGACGAGGCCTTGAGGCAACGGCTCAAGGGCATGGGCTTCGGGTTGCTGAAGCTCAAGAGCGTCACCATGAAGCTCTCGCAGTTCGCCAAGGAAATGCTCGAACTCTACACGGCCGAAGACAACTAAAGGGGAGACGGAACAATGTCAGCGAACACGTCACGGAAACTCGCCCAGCAGATCTGGTCCATCGCCAACGACCTCCGCGGCAGCATGGACGCCTCGAAGTTCAAGGACTACATCCTCGGCGTCATCTTCTACCGGTACCTTTCCACGCATACGGAACAGTACATGAACGATGTCCTGAAGAACGACGGCATCACCTACCGGGAAGCGCTCTCATCCCCCGACATCGACCCCGAATTCGCCAAGGAAGTGCGTGACTGGGCCCTTGAAAACCTCGGGTACGTCATCGAACCGGACATGCTCTTCGACTCGCTGGTCGAGCAGATCAGGAACAAGACGTTCACCATCGAGACGTTCGAAAGGGCCGTTAGTCAGCTCACAGGCTCCACAATCGGACGGAAATCCGAAGTGGCGTTCTCCAACCTGTTCGACGCCATGGATCTGCGCGACTCCGATCTGGGCAAGGAGGTGTCGGACCGCACCGACCTCATCTCCAAGGTGATCCTGAAGATCCATGACACGCCCTTCGCGTCCGCGTCGGAGGCCGGCGACGTGCTGGGCACCGCGTACATGTACCTGATCGGGCTCTTCCAGTCGAACGCCGGTAAAAAGGGCGGCGAGTTCTTCACACCGACCCCGGTCTCGACGCTTCTCGCCCAGCTCACCACCATCGGTCTCACGGAGGTGGGCAACGTCAGCGACGGCTGCGCGGGCTCCGGCTCGCTTCTGCTGGAGGTCGCGCGGCACCTACGCCACGGCAAGGTCTCCCACTATTACGCGCAGGAGAAGAACGGCGCCACGTTCAACCTGCTGCGCATGAACCTCATCATGCACGGGATCGACTATCAGCGGTTCACCGTCTTCAACGACGACACCCTCATCCACGACAACTTCTACGAGAACGGCAAGCCCGTCCTCTTCGACGTCCAAGTGGAGAACCCGCCCTACTCCGCGCAGAACACCGCCTCCGACGAATCGTATCTGGACGATCCCCGCTACAGGGCGGCCGGATGCCTCGCGCCAAGCACGAAGGCGGACCTCGCGTTCGTGGAGTCGATCGTCTACCATATGGCCGACGACGGACGCGCGGCGATCCTCCTGCCCCACGGCGCCCTGTTCCGTGGCGGCACGGAGCTCGAAATCCGCAAATACCTCATCGAACGGCTCAACGTCGTCGACGCCATAATCGGGCTGCCGGCGAACATGTTCCACGGCACCGGCATCCCCGTATGCGTCCTCCTGCTGAAGAAGAACCGCAACGGGCACTCGGGGAACATCCTCTTCGTCGACGCCGCCGGATGCTTCGTGAAGGAGGGGAAGAACAACACGCTCCGCGCGTGCGACATCAAACGCATCGTGGACTGCGTTCGCAACCGCGCCGACATCCCGTGCTTCTCCCGCAAGGTGGCGCTCTCCGAGATTCAGGAGAACGGCTACAACCTGAACATCCCCCGGTACGTCGAAGCCCACGACACCGCGGAGCCTTGGGACGTGTACTCGCTGATCGAGGGCGGACTGCCCGACGCGGAGGTCGCCGCGCTCCAACCGTATTTCACCGCCTTCCCCGGACTGAAGGAGGAACTGTTCGAACACCGGGGGCACGCCTACGGGCTTCGCGGCGACGCGCGGCGCATCGTATGGGACAACGAGGCCGTCAAAAGCTATGTGAACGGTTATGACGACATCGTCTCATCGCTCAAGACCTCAGCCACCCGCGCCCTTATCGACGGCATGGACTCCATGACCGAGGACACCGAGGACGTTTTGGCGAATGAACTGTTCGACGCTCTGGAGGATGTGTCGTTCGTCGACCGGTACGACGCCTATCAATGTCTTGATGACGCATGGCAGGAGATCGCTTCCGACGTGGATGTCATCAAGACCGAAGGCATCGGCTCCGTGCGGGTGTATGAGCCCAACATGGTGCTCAAAAAGAAACAGAAGAGCAAGGAACTGGTCGAGGAACAGGACGGCTGGATCGGCCGTATCATCCCCTTCGAGCTCGTACAAGAGACGTATCTCGCCGAAGACCTCAAGGAGCTCAAGGAACTCAACGCCTCCTGCGAAACCGCCCAGACGGAGCTTGACGAAGCGTTGGAGGCGCTTACCGACGAGGACAAACAGTTCGAGTTCGACGGCAACAGCATCTGGAATATGGACGAGGACAAGCTCAACGCCAAGGGTCTGAAAAGCATCATCAAAGAACTCCAACGCTCCTACGGCAGGTTGGATGGCTTCGACGAGGATTCGACCGAATATCGTATCGTAACGTTCGATCAGGCACGGGCCTCGCTCTCCACTGCCAAAAGGAATCGTACAAAGGCGTTGAAGCTCATCGAACCGAAGACCATAAGCGTCATGGACGGACTGTCCGATGACGAATGCGTCGGACTGCTCGAACGCAAATGGATCGACCCCTATATCAACGGGATCGCGCCGCTCGCCCGCAACGCCGTGGATGAGCTCGTCCGTAAGGTCGAATCCCTGCAAGACAAATACGCCGTGACCGGCATGGAAGAAGCCAACGAAATCTCAGCCTTGGAAGCCGATCTTTCAAACGCACTGGGCAAACTCCACGGTAGCGAAACCGACGAGGCCGGCTGCGCCATGTGGGCCGACTTCCTACGAGGTGAATGACATGAATGAGATCCAAAACACACCCGAGTTACGTTTCGAGGGGTTCGCTGAGCCTTGGGAACAGAAGGAACTGGGAAAACTGGTCGATGTCTGCAATGGCAAGGATTACAAGCATCTCGACAAGGGTGATATTCCGGTTTATGGAACCGGCGGCTACATGACGAGTGTTTCAGAAGCCCTTTCATATTCGGAAGATGCGATTGGCATTGGTAGGAAAGGGACAATCGACAAACCGTATATCTTACGTGCACCGTTCTGGACTGTTGACACGCTTTTTTATGCTATTCCGAAACATGAGGTCGATCTTGATTTTGCTCTCTGCCTATTTTCGAATATCAACTGGCGGAGTAAAGACGAGTCCAGCGGGGTGCCAAGTCTTTCAAAGCAAACGATAGACACAACTCAGGCAAAAATTCCGGAATTTGCTGAGCAGCACATCATTGGGGTTTTTTCCCACAATCTTGACTCCTTCATTGCTCTTCACCAGCGTAAGTATGAGCGTTTGCAGCATTTGAAGCAGGCGCTCTTGCGGAAGATGTTCCCGAAACCGGGCGAACAGGTACCCGAACTGCGTTTCGATGGATTCACCGAACCATGGAAGGAATACAGATTAGGAGACCTTGGAGAGGTCGCCATGTGTAAGCGTATCTATAAGGATCAGACATCTGACTCAGGCGATGTGCCGTTTTTCAAAATTGGAACATTCGGAGGAAAACCTGATGCTTACATCAGCAACGAACTATTTGAAGAATATCGTAGCAAGTTCCCCTTCCCCGATGCCGGTGATGTCTTGATTTCCGCGGCGGGAACCATTGGCAGAACGGTTGTTTACAACGGGGAACGTGCATATTACCAAGATTCCAATATCGTATGGCTCAAGCATGGAGACGAGATAAACAATTTGTTCTTCTTACAATTCCTTAAAGTAAAAGACTGGAAGAATCTTGAAGGCAGCACGCTTAAAAGGCTTTACAACAAGGACATCCTTGAGACGCCGATAGCGTTGCCCGAGACAGCGGAGCAGAATGCAGTCGGTTCTTTTTTTCGTGACATCGATTCCCTTATCGCTCTTCATCAGCGTAAGTATGAGCGTTTGCGGCGTTTGAAGCAGGCGTTGTTGCGGAAGATGTTCGTCTAGTATGTGGGAAGGCCCCGGAGGGGGTCTTCCTGTTATTCGTCGAGGAAGTCCTTGAAGGAGAAGCGCCCCCTTGAGTCGAGCCTGTAGGTGTTCAGGATCACCTTCTTGCGGAGGACTTCGAAGCTGTATCCGCGTCCGTCGCGTGCGATGGTGCGTATCCTGCGGTTGAGGCTTTCGGTCTGGGCGTTGGTCCGGTCCATGTCCGGGTAGTCGAAGTAGGCGAAGATCTCAGAGGACCAGCTTTCGACCGTCCGGATGAAATCGTCATAGGCCCTCACGTCGGCTTCCACGCACGCCTGCTTCCACTCCGTGAACATGTCCCTTGCCTCCGCGGAACTCCCCGCATCCGCGTAGATGTCGCGGAACGTCTCCTTGAGCAGGTAGATGTTTCGGAGCTCGGGGTACTCCTCCAAAAGGGTGTTGAGGTCGCGGCCCTGCTGGATCGTAAGGTCCTCGTGGTTCCTCAGCATGAGGAACCTGTTGTGCTTGAGGGCCTTCCGGTCCGGCGTCTTGATCCTCCGGCAGATGCTCGCACGGACGGAATCCATCGACCTCATGAGGTTCTTGATGACGTGGAAATGGTCGATGACGACCGGAACGTCGGGGAAGACCTCGTTCACGGCATCCCGGTAAGGCTTCCACATGTCCATCGTGACAAGCTGGAGGTTCTGCGGCTCCTCCATGCGCCGCAGCGTGCCGATGACCGACTGTTTGGTGCGTTTCTTCGTGAATTCGAGGACGCGCCCTTCGGTCCTGTCGACCTTCACGAACACGCCCCGGTAATCGTCTTCGAGATGGACCTCATCGATGCCCAGAACCGTCGGCGCGACGAAGCGGTGCTCCGCCATCAGAACGTCTGTGTAGTCGTTGAAGATTGTTGCGACGGTGGTGATGCTGGTGTGGTAGCGGTCGGCGACGGCGGCGAAGGTTTCGTTCAGGGAGTCCCTTTGTATGGCCTCGACGAGCCTTTTCGTCATTCGGCCGTGCAACGAGGGGTAGTCCACGCGGATCAGGTTCCCGCAATCCCGGCAACGGTACGTCCTTCCCTCGATGAGCAGCCCGACCCTGTGGCCGAAGTTGTCGAGATCCTGCACGCTTCTGTTCTGCTTCTTGTGCACATGGACGGAGACGCTGCCGCATTCGGGGCAGACCTCCGGCCTGTCCTTCGGCACGAGGATGTAGAGGAGGTCTCCGTTGTCCTTGCTTTTCTTGTCGATGGCGTTGAATTCCGGAAGGTCGACGTCCGGGTAGATGTTTGCCGACGTGTCGTTGATGCTCATTGCCGGACTCCCTATCCCACCAATATCCTTAGAGATATACCACCATTATCTTTAGATAACTATACCTCATTGCGGCCAAGGGGGCGAGTCCGTCAAACCAAACAAAAACCACCTTTAAATTGAGAGAATCGAAAATAGTCAAGCGTGGATAAAGAGCAAAAAACCACCAATTAATTTAGATACCCGATATTTCGAATTTAGTAATGTAATTACGACATGAACAAAATACATATTGCATCGTCGCCAGTCATATATTTTTAGTGTATTTTGCTTACTAATAGTATTCTAAACAGAATCACTATTGCTTCATTCATGCTCTTCATATACGACAGCTGCTTTGATAAAGTCTTCGGCAAGTTGATTGATGACCTGGCTGCGATGCTGGGCGACGATACGCTGGTAGTGCTTGATAGCGACTTTCTCGCTAACGTGGCCAAGTTCGTCCATAACTTCCCTCAGAGTGCCTCCCTTGAGCATGAGCAGCGTCGCGTGGCTCGCTCTCAGTGATTGGAAGGTCAGATCGGTACGTCCGGCCTTCTCCCTAGCTTTGCGGAACTGGCCTTCCAGGGTGGTCTGGCTCATCACCACAGCACGTTTAGGCCGAAACACCATAGCTTCAGAGTCCGTCCATTCGCAATGCTTGAGCAAATGATCATGGATCAGGGGAATAAGTCCGTCAGGGATGGGAACAGTGCGTCGGCTGGAGTCGGTCTTGGTCTTAGCTATGCGCGTCGAGCCGCGATCCGAATATCCTCTGTTGACGGAGTGGCGCACGGTCAGGCGTTTGGCTTTCAGATCGATGTCCTTGACCTGCAAGCCGCACAGCTCGCCGCAACGGAGGCCTCCGACGAGCGTGGCGAGTACTACTGTCAGTCTTGTGTAGTCGGGCATATTCTCCGCTATCAGACTGAGTTCGAGAGGTGTAACAGGCGGAACGTCCTCTCTGGCGGAACGCGGTGCTGGCGGTATGGGCAGGATGAACGGGTTGTCTCGGATCAACGGCGGAGAGCCGTCCATACTCATCTTTGTGGCGCTGGTGAACGCCGCTTTCAGTCGCATGCATGATCGGCGGAATGCCCATTGTCCCTCAGGGTGCGGCGCGTCATACCAGCGTTTGATGTCCTTCGGTGTGATCTCGGCCAGAATTTTGCCCTTGAAGCCCGGCATGAAATGCGCAATATCGAGATTCAGATTGCGGAGCGTACCTCCGGCTATCCTCTCACCGTTCGGCAAACGGTATTCCTCCGCCCACTGGGTCACGTAATCCTCGAACGAGATAAGGCTCGTGCGCTTCCTGCGACGGCGTTCGGACGGGTGAACCCATTCCTGGATGTTCTTGCGGTCCAGTTCGACCAGGTGTCGCTCCTCTTCGAGCCACTGGTGCGCTTCGTGCTCCATATCCGGTTTGAACTGACGCTGGACCTTTTTGCCCGGACGCTTCGGGTCCGGGTATCGCACCTGCCAAGCGACAAGATCGCCCGACGCATCATAACGCGGCGTCACGGTGCCGAACTTGCTCCGGCGCTCCAACGACGGCCCTGTACTACCTTTCTTCGTCCTTACAGGCATGGTAAAACTCCTTGCTAAATCCGAAATCGATGGCACAATGTAGCCGCTTCAAAAAATGCCATCAAAAATGCCACCAAGTAGCCTGAATAGGCTCTCTACGGGCCGCTGCACCTAAAAATGCACCTATGCCACCTGAGGCCTTGCAATCATTGGTTTTTAGGCTGATTCAATCACTCATTACAGGCCGTTTCGGCCGCCAGTCGCATGAAGATGACAACAAGGAGCAACACTGCTCGCATATCTACCGGCAAGAACCGGAAACCGTTGGTATTATTGACTTCGCAATTGGTAAAGAGGTACAGGCATGCTTTCGGAGCGATGGATTTCGGCCCATGTTCCATGGGACCGTATCCCCCTCTCTGGGGGTACTTCACTAAAGACCCCGGTCATAGCGACCGAGGTCTTTTCGTATTCGCGGGACCAGGTCT
>OLRB01001417.1_pt1 | contig 10187 bp, 7 predicted proteins | sample 1672751 | NCBI WGS metagenome assembly OLRB01 (sample SAMEA3136720, study PRJEB25190) | human gut metagenome | biome: human gut; feature: human-associated habitat; material: faeces | place: Austria | collected 2013
GCGAGCTGCATGCTGGTTTTGCAGCTGCGGGGGAGCCAGGGGTACCGGTAATCCACCGCGACCTTAAACCCTCGAACATCATCGTATCGGGCGTGAGATACGCGACCGATGCCGGCATGACCTTTTCCTCGCTGGTGATTATTGACCTGGGAATCGCGCGCGTTTGGCGCGATGGCGCCGACGCCGACACCGTCAAGTTTGGCACGCGTTCCTATGCGCCGCCCGAGCAGTTTGGGTTTGGGCAGACGAGCGTCCGCAGCGATATTTACGCGCTTGGCGCACTGCTGTTCTTTTGCCTGACGGGAACTGACCCCAAACCGGGGCGGGACATACGTGAGCAATGCGAGGCGCATGGCATTCCCGTCCCGCTGTCGGATGTGATTTGCATGGCGATGGCGCTCGATCCGGCTAAGCGCTTTGTGAGTGCAAAGGCATTGGGCAATGCTGCGCGCGCGGCGTATGAGCTATGTCTCCCTGCGTCGTCGCCCGTGACCTTTTCTACTGCCAGTGTGCCCCGGGTCGCGGTGTCACAGGTGCAGCGGGTACAGCAGCCGGTTGCCCTCACGCTTCCGTCTTCTGCAAACCGGCGTTCGATCGTCTCTCCCGTGCCGTCCAAATGTGCGCGTCTGCTCTCGCGTATCCCCGAGCCCGTGGGGCGTATATGGAATGGATGCGTCTATGCGACAACATTGTTGCTGCTGATGGGCAGCCATTTTGCGGTATTTACGCCGATGGGCGAAAACCGAAACTATCCAACGTGGTTTTTGGCACTTGAGTATTTCTTTATGGTCGATGGCCTGGTGCTGCTCATTACATTCGGAATGCTCGACCGGCGTAGGCTTCGACGTCGTTTTCCCGTGCTCGATCGGTATCGGGGGAGTGCTTTTGTCGAACTATGGTTCAAGGCGCTCGGGTTTATGTTTGCCGTCATGTGCGTCGTCGTTGTTATCGGCAACGCGACCGGTGTCGTCTCTTAGATAATCGAAAAGGGCCCCGTTTGGGGCCCTTTTGCAGTTGCACTTAAATACGGTTCATTTGATTGGCGACCTTGTTGTACCAGTCCTGCCACGTGGGCGGGCAGTACTTCTTGGCGGCTGCCGGGGTAAGCGTGGAGCCATAGTTGGCGCCCAGGTAGGCAACGTGGGCGGAGACACTCTCGCTCCAGCTGCCAAAGCTACGCCAACCGCCGCCGCGGGCACTCCAGCCCCAGGCGTTATAGGAGCCGGCGCAATAGAGGCCCTTGCTGCTCTCGATGCAGGCGATGGCGGGGGACCAACGGGGATCGACGCCGGTATTCCAGGCGGCAACGGCAAAGTTGTAGCCCTGGCCTGCCATAGGGGAGCCGGCAAGGTAGTTGTCGATGCGGCTCGTCCACTCGTTAATGAACGAGTCGTAATCGGAATTGCCGCTGTTGGGGCTGTTCGGCGTGGTATCGATGGTGGTGTTGGAGTTGGTGGCCTGACTGTTGGAGTTATTGCCACTCACGCCGGTACCCGAGAGCTTCTCGGCGGCAGCGGCTTTGTCGGCCTCGAGCTTAGCCAGCTCGGCGGCATTTTCCTGTTCGGCCTTCGCTTGGGCCTCGTTGCGGAGCTGCTGAGCCTGCGCCAGCGCGTCCTCGGCATTCTTTTGCTCGCCCTCGAGCTGAGACTTGGCCTGATCGAGCTCGGTTTTGTTCTGCTCGAGCTCGGTCTGCATCTTGTTAAGCTCTTCGATCTCGTCGACGCTCGAGCTCGTAATTTGGTTGGTGTATTTGCAGGTGGTGATAAAGTCACCCAAGCTCTGCGTGTTCACCAGGAAGCTCACGATGGGGCTGGTGCCCTTCTGGTACTTATACAGATCGCGCATGGCGGAGCTTGCCTTGGCCTGCTGCTCGGGTAGCTCGGCCTCAATCTTATCGATGTTCGCCTCATTGGAGTCGATCTGCTTTTGCAGATCCTCGAGCTTGGTTCGGGCGTCGTTGTAGGCGCTCGTAGCGTCCTCGATTTTTTTCTGGGCGGCGGAAAGCTGATCCTGCGTTGCCTGCGAGGCGGCATAGGCCGCGACGGGGGAGAGCATCGGCGTGGCCGTCAGCGCGACGGCGAGCGCGGCGCTCGTGATGATACGAGCCGGCTTCGACGCGACGAGCGCTGCGGTGCGATGGTTCGAATGCTGCATCCAGTCCCTCTGCAATCAATCGTAGGTTATTGGTCGAGGTGTATTCTACTACTGCTTTCGACCTCAACTTGAACCTTAAAGGTTCTAAAGGGTCAAGTTGAACTTGAGGTTTTGGCCTTGACCTGCGGGAATGGCGAATTGTTGAGAAACCATAGAGTTCAACTTTAACGTTACGGCATCCTGTTGCAACGGGATTTTTGGCTGTAAAAGCTACCTTAACGTGGGGTTTTGCAACTACAGGGTTCCTTCGCGGCGAGCCTGCTCCACCTCTTGGAGCGCCTCAGACGGCGTAAACGAACAGGTGCCGTCGCCGAGCCTGATCACCTGGACGTCGTCACCGATATGGACTTCTCCGCCCTTCAGCACGACGCCAAAAATGCCCTCGTGAGGGAAGATGCAGTCGCCGGCGAGATAGTAGATGGCACAGCGTGTGTGGCAGACTTTGCCGATCTGGCTGATTTCGACGAGCACTTCGCTACCGAGTTTGAGCTGCGTTCCCAGGGGGAGCGAGAGCAGGTTGATGCCTTGGGTTGTGAAGTTCTCGCCAAAGTCGCCCTCGTGCACATCGAGCCCGCGCGCCTGCGCCGTCTGGATAGACTCTGCAGCTAAAAAGGAAACTTGGCGGTGCCAATGCCCGGCGTGCGCATCGGAGGCGAGGCCAAACTGCTCGATGACGGTGTCGTGCCCGTGGGCGACGGGTGACTTACGCGTGCCTTTGTGCTCCGACGTGTTGATTGAGACGATGCGGGCGGGCCCGTTGTAAGCATCGTTTGCGGTGCGTAGGGGAGCTGCCGTCTGGGCCCGATCCGCAAGTTCGCGCTTTGCGGCGTCAATGATGGGGTTGTTGATCGGATGAGCCTGGGGCACGGTGCACCTTTCGACGGGGCGGGCAACATGTTGAATCCTACAACAACGGTGGGTTCATTGCCCGTTGTCGTACACCGGTGATTGCCGCCTTCGTGCTGGATAATTACGCCGATTGCCATAGATACGGTGGAGCTTTGGGTGCCGGCGGCTCGGCACGCTAGAATAAATCAGTTGCACAAAGACCGCCCGTCGTGTGGGCAGTTCTAGATAGGAAGTTTCCATGGCATTGCAGTTTACAGAGCGCGAGTTTATCCCCGTGCTGCTCGGCGGCGACATCAACGCGTATTCGGTGGCGCGCGCTTTCTACGAGGAGTATCAGGTTAAGAGCCTGGTCTTTGGCAAGTACCAGACCGGCCCCGCGTATCGTAGCCAAATTATCGATTACACGCCCAACGTGGATATCGACACCATGCCGGTCATGATTGAGACCGTTAACGGCGTCGCACAGGCCAATCCTGATAAGAAGATTATTCTCATGGGCTGCGGCGACAACTATGTCGCGCTTGCCGCGCAGGCGCAGGACGCCGGCGCGCTTGCCTCGAACGTCATCGCGCCCTATGCACCCTACAGTATGCTCGAGCAGTGCCAGAAGAAGGAGATCTTCTACGAGCTGTGCGAGAAGCACGGTGTGCCGTATCCGCACACGTTTACCTTTACCATGGCGATGCTCAACGCTCAGGGCGAGGCTCCCGCCGAGGTGCTCGACCAGATCGACTTCCCCTTCCCGATGATTCTGAAGCCCTCTGACGGCATCATGTGGTGGGAGCACGAGTTCGAGGGTCAGAAGAAGGCCTACGAGATTGCCGATCGTGCCGAGCTGGAACAAGTCATTCGCGATGTGTACGCCAGTGGCTACACCGATGACCTCATCTTGCAGGATCGCGTGCCCGGCAACGACGAGTACATGCGCGTGCTCACCAGTTATTCCGACCGCAACGGCAAGGTTCGTATGATGTGCCTGGGCCACGTGCTGCTCGAGGAGCATCAGCCCCATGGTGTCGGCAACCACGCCTGCATCATCACTGAGCCCAACGACGAGCTCATGGGTGGCGTGCGCAAGCTGCTTGAGGACCTTAAGTTTACGGGCTTCTCCAACTTCGACGTCAAGTACGACCAGCGCGATGGCTCGTTTAAGTTCTTCGACTTCAACACGCGTCAGGGCCGCAGTAATTACTATGTCACCAATAGTGGCTTTAACGTTGCCAAATACGTGGTGGATGAGTACGTCTATAACCGCCCGTTTGAGCCGGAGTTTGTGACGGCGCAGGACGAGGCGCTGTGGATGGTCGTTCCTATGGGCGTCGTTGACAAGTATGTCAAGGACCCCGAGCTGCGTGCGAAGGCGCATCGTCTGGCCAAGGAGGGCAAGGCTGCCGATCCTTCGTTTATGAAGGGTGATTTTGTCTTTAACCGCTGGTTGCGCATGTGGCACACCAAGCTGCGTCACTTTAAGCTGTTCAAGACGTATTACAAGTAGATGAGCGCGGCGCCCGTCCGGTTTGCATCGGGCGGGCGCGGGTATGATACGCGCAATTGCGCAAGCGTCACCAAGGAGGCGGCGATGGAAAAGCTGGGAGTTATCGGCGGCATGGGCGCCGAGGCCACGTCGTATTACTACGACCAGGTGGTACGTCATACGGCGGCTACGTGCGACCAGGAACATATCGACATGGTAGTGCTTTCCAAGTCGACCATGCCCGATCGCACGCTGGCCATCAAGACCGGTGAGCATGCCGAGCTACTGGCGACCATGAAGGAGTGCGCTCAGGCGCTCGAGTCGCTGGGCTGCGCGCACATAGCGATTCCCTGCAACACGTCACACTATTTCTACGATCAGATTCAGTCGTTTACCAAGGTGCCGATTATCCACATGCCGCGCGAGTCGGTGCGCTATGCTCTGGCCGGCGCGGTGATGGGGGAGTGCGAGTTCGACCCCAACCTGAGTATGCCGGCCGAGCCGGTGCGCAAGATCGGCATCATGGGCACCGACGGCACCGTGGGCGCAGACGTCTATGGGCGCGAATGTGAGACCGCGGGCGTTGAGGTCGTCTATCCCAGCGAAAAGCGTCAGGCCGACGTGATGTCGCTCATCTACGACGATGTGAAGGCCGGGCGCGAGCCCGATATGGATAAGTTCGACCGCGTGATGTGGGAGTTCGCCCGTAGCGGCTGCGACCGCGTCATTCTGGCCTGCACGGAGCTTTCGGTGTTGCAGAAGTATCGCGAGATGCCCGAGATCACCCTCGATGCGATGGATGTCCTGGTACGCGAGTCCATCATTCGCAGCGGCGTCCCCTACCGCCTGTAGCCCTCGACCTGCCAAAAAGGGACAGGTTTATTTTGGTAGGTTTTATCTGGTGAAACAGTAAAGGCCCCGGCTCGTTTGATGCGAGCCGGGGCCTTTTGCGTTTGTCGGTTGCTGCCAGCGATTGCTAGAACAGGAAACCGATGGCGATAAGGGCGATGCTGACGATAAGTACGGCGATATCCAGGCCTTTGATGGGGTAGCGCTTGTACGAGCTCGCACGCGTGCGCAGGTAGAAGCCGCGCTGCTCGGCGGCAAGCGCGGTGGCATCGGTCTTGCCCACGCTCGAGATAAGCAGTGGCACGCACAGCGGCAGCATGAGCTTGAGTTTCTTAATAGGATTCTTAGTGTCGTATTCGACGCCGCGTGCAGTCTGCGCCTCCATGATGGCGTTCATTTCCTGGCCAAATACCGGCACAAAGCGCAGCGCCGTGGTAAAGGTGAAGGCATAGCGATATGGCACGTGCAGCACCTCGACGCAGGCGTTGGCGAGGTCGTTGAGCTTGGTTACCATAAGCATGAGGATGAGTGGCAGCGCCACACCCAACAGGCGTAGGCAGGCCTTCGATCCGGTAATGAGGCCCGTGTCGGTGATAAAGCCCCACACGATGTTGCCATCGCGCATAAAAGCCAGCTGAAGTACCAGCATGATAAGCGCGAGCGGAATCAGCAGCTTGAGTAGCGAGAGCAGGCGGTCGGCGACGCCGGCGTAGGCGCCCAGTGCAAGGGTGAGCGCCAAAAAGCCCAATAGCGTCACGTAGGTATCGGACAGGAAGATGCCGATGATGATGGCGGCGGCGAGGCCCAGTTTGACGACCGGGTTCAAGCGGTGCAGCAGTGTGTCGCCCGGCATGTAGTCGATGACGTTAACCACGGTTGACCATCTCCTCGGTAATGCGAACGATATCGGTGACCTCGCTCACCTGTGCAAAGGCGGGAGAGACGGAGGATGTCAGGCGACGAGAAAGCTCTATGACCTGGGGTGGCTCAACATAGGCTCGCTGCATGAGCTCGATGTTCGAGAACAGTTCGTGCGTGCAGCCGCGCTCGAGGATGCGGCCGTCGGCCATCACTACGATGCGCTCGGCAAAGTCGGAGACGACTTCCATGTCGTGGCAGACCATGATTACAGCGCAGCCGCGCTCGGCCATGGTGCGTACGGTTTCCATGACGGTCATGCACTCGCGGTAGTCAAGGCCGCTCGTGGGCTCGTCGAGCACCACGATTTTGGGCTCTACGACCACGACGGACGCGAGTGCCACCATCTGGCGCTGACCGCGCGAGAGCGAGAAGGGCGCCTCGTCGGCCGGCAAGCCAAAGCGGTCGATGACGAGCTGGGCGCGACGCAGCGCCTCGGCACGGTCGATGCCGGCAAGCTCCAGGCCAAAGGCGACCTCGTCGAGCACGGTGTCCTTGCAGATCTGGCGGTCGGGGTTTTGGAAGAGGGTTGCGACTTCGCGGGCGATGCGGCTCGTTGGAACGGCTACGGTATCTAGTCCCGTGACGCGCACGCTGCCCGAGGCGGGCTTAAGCAGGCCTGTGAGCAGCTTAGTGAGCGTGGTCTTGCCGGCGCCGTTTTGGCCGACGATGCCCACGAGCTCACCGGGATAGAGGGTCAGGTTGAGGTCGTGGACGGCGGCGCCGCCATTGGGATAGGCAAACTCAACGTGATCGAAGGCGAGCACGGGCTCGGCGTCCTTGGCATGCGGGCGCAACGACGGTGCGTGCGGTGAGCCGGCGGGTGCCTGAATGTCGCTGCTTGCGTGTGCGGGGTCGACGATGCTCGTAATCAGGCGCTCGGCCTCATCAACATCCAAACAGGGAGTGCCACTGGCCAGGCCATCGGCCTCGAGGCTGTTGAAAATGCGCGTGACACGTGGGCAATCGACGCCGATGGCGCGGAGCTCATCGGCGTGCGCGAAGACCTCGTGCGGCTCGCCCTGTAGCGCGATTTCGCCATGATTGAGCACGAGCACGCGGTTGCAATACTCCGAAAGCAGGGCGACTTTTTGCTCAACGACGACGATGGTGATGCCGAGTGCACGGTTGGCCTCACGCAGGGTCTCGAAGACCAGCGTGGAGCTGGCGGGGTCGAGCGCCGCGGTGGGTTCGTCGAGCACGAGCACGCGCGGACGCATGGCGAGGATGGCGGCGATGGCAACCTTTTGCTTTTGGCCGCCTGAGAGGGTGGCGATCTCGCGGTCGCGCAGGTCGCTGATGCCGACGGTCTCGAGCGTTTCGCTCACACGTTGCTCGATTTGGTCGTGGGGAACGCCAAAGTTCTCCAGGCCAAATAGCATCTCGTCCTCGACGAGCGAGGCGACCATTTGCGTGTCGATGTCCTGCAACACGCTGCCGACGATCTGCGATACGTCGGTGAGCGAGACCTCGCAGGTGTCGTGGCCGTCAACCATGACGGACCCAAAGAACGTGCCGGTGTAGTGGTGGGGCACGGCACCCGACAGGCAGGCGGCAAGCGTGGACTTGCCGGCGCCCGAGGGCCCGATGATGCCGATGAAATCTCCCTTGTTCACGCTGAGCGAGATGTGGCTGAGCGCCTGCTCGGTCTGCGTGCCATAGGAGAACGAGACATCGTCGACGTTGATGATCGTTTCCATGGATACCTTTCATAGTCATCGGGGATGTTCTTACATAACTAGTCGTTTAAGAACGTCCCCAAAAGCTCGTTGTTTGGGACAGTCTTTGGTGGTGAAGCACGGAGACGGCTTTACGAGGTGCCCCAGGTTGGCGCGAAAGAGGAACGAAGCGTACTTGGGTACGCGAGCGACGAATGAACGCCAAGATGGGGTGGCTCGTAAAGCCGAGCGGGTTAGTTGAGCTTCAGGGCCTTCTGGATGGGCAGATAGAGGGCGCCGACCAGAATGGCGTTAAAGACGGCGGTCATGGCGACGACGGGCAGCATGGCAGCGGCGAGCTCGCTCACCACGCCGAGCATGGCCATCTTGATGACCATGAAGATGACGCCCGAGACAAAGGTGGTCACGAAGGTCGCGACGATGGCGACGGCAGGCTTGGCCTGGCCGTCCTTGGCAGCAGCGTTGACAATGACGGCCATGAGCATGGCGGCGATGCCCTCGGCGGCAAAATCGACGAACGGCGAGGTGGTGGTGATCTGGATCACTGCGGCCGAGATCAGGCCGATAACGAGCGCCTGACCGATGTTGGGGCGCACAACCAGGATAGTGAGGCAGAAGGCCGAGATAATGAACTCGGGGCTGATCATGCCGCCCGAGATGCCGGAGATGGCCTTGCCGACGGTGAAGTTGAGGATGAAGCCGGCGGCAAGCAGGATGGCGAGCAAGACGAGAGCGCGGACGTCGAGTTTGCCGCGGTCGGCGGTCTGGACGGTGCGGGGCTGTGCGGTGGTGGTGTTCTGAGACATGGTGAAAATCCTTTCGGAAGGGAAGTGCAAGAGAAGAAAGCGGAGGCGCGTGATGCGAATGCGATTGGGCTCGAGATAGAAAAAGGCCCCCGGTCGAAACCGGAGGCCTTCCAATCACCTAGAGCGCAAAAACAGGCGTGAGGGACTCACTGTCGACCGATCGCATTCGCATCACGCCACCACCAGTTGTTGAGAGACGTCATCGTGTTCTTCATGTTGGTGGCTCCTTTCGTGATACCGTGGCGCGGTCGCACCTAGTTGCTGTTGCGCTGCACTATAGCACAGCGAAGTGTGTGCAGGGAATCTTTTTTGAAAAGATTTCGGCGATGTTTCCCGCCGGTCGGATGACAGGCGAGGAGGGCAAGACCGCTCGCACTGTCTTGCCCTCCCTTAGAGCGTGAGGGCCTTAGGCCTTCTTGCGACGATAGAGCACGAAGCCGCAGACACCGATGATGACGACGGCACCAACGGCCATGGCGGCCATGTTGTTGCCCTCGGACTTCTCCTCGGTGGCCTCTTTCTTCTCGACCTCGGGCTCGGCTACGTCCTCATCGGAGAGTGCCTCGTCGGCGTAGGTGATGGACTCGACCAGGCAGTCGTTGTCGGCATCGTAGTCACTCGGGACGAACTCCTCGGAGAAGTCGCCCTCCTTGAGGTAGTCACGCATCTCCTCGAGCATGGCCTTGCATTTGAGGTAGGTGTTTTTGGTGGCAGCCTTGCCGGCCTTGTTGGCCAGGGCGGTGCGGGCCTCGGTGCCCTCGGCGGCCTGCATGGCCTCGTCGACGGTCAGGTTCTGCTCGATGAGCTCCTTCTGCAGGGCGTCGAGGTAGGCGCGGACGCCGGTAGCGCAGTGGTCGCGGTTCTCATAGGCGAGCGTGTTGATGTCCATGAGGACGTAGTTGATGGAGTTCTTGGGCTCCTCGTTGTTCACGACGTCTTCCTCTTCGCAGTGATTGAAGGAGACATCCTGATCGCTAAAGTAGGGGCTGACCTCGGTGAGCAGTGCGGAGTAGAGGGGGATAGCGACGGAGAACTCGGCGTTGGAGAGCATCTCCCACTGGATGGTCGCGATCTCGGGATCCATGCCGTGACGGATCTGGAAGGTGTGGATCTCGGTGTTGCGGTTGGAGCCGATGGCATAGGCGCCGTCGGTGTTGGCGTTGAGGCCGGCGACATTCTCGCCGCGAGCGGCGAAGGAACGAATCATCTCAAAGGTGTTCCAGTCGGACTTGCCGGGCTGGAAGAACAGCGGCTGCATCTCGTGGACCAGGGCGCCGGTCGTGGCGCGAGCATCTTCGCGCTCGTCTTTCACGATCTCGTAGTCAGTGCCTTCAGCCAGCGGGGCCATGAAGTAATCGCGACCCTGGATATAGCGCGACCACTGGTGCATACCGGCCTCGCCGATCTCCTCGCCGTAGGTCTTGGCGACGTCGAACTTGCCGTCGGTGTACTCGGCAA
>OLRB01001419.1_pt1 | contig 10176 bp, 7 predicted proteins | sample 1672751 | NCBI WGS metagenome assembly OLRB01 (sample SAMEA3136720, study PRJEB25190) | human gut metagenome | biome: human gut; feature: human-associated habitat; material: faeces | place: Austria | collected 2013
TGGCGCGGCTACCTGCTCGAGGAGGGGCTGCGAGCCGTGTTCCGGGCCGGCCCCGAGCGCGCGGCGGGCGAGCTCGATCGCTGGCTCGCCTGGGCGTGCAGGTGCAGGATGCCGGAGTTCGTCGAGCTCTCCAGGAAGGTCAGGCGCAAGCGCGACGGGATCCTGAGCTCTATCGCGCTCGGCGTCTCCAACGCCCGCGTGGAGGCCGTGAACAGCAAGATAAGGGTCGCGATCAGGCAGGGCTACGGCTTCAGGAACACGGACGACCTGATCGCTCTCATCATGCTCAGGTGCTCGGACCTGAGGCCGGCGCTACCGGGGAGGACGGCTTCGTGATCCCCATCTACACGAACTCACGAAGCCTCAGAAATCTGTGCTCAAAACTGAAAATCAGGCTTGACTAAACACATCGTTTGCCCACGACTCCGCCACGGCCGCCGCGACGGCTCAGTCGGCGCGGGAGAGGCGCTCGATTATGCCCTCGGGAAAGTAGGTGCCGGCCCTCGGCTCGGGTATGCGGAGCGTGATGTCGCCCACGGGGGCGGCGAGGCCGCGCCCGCGGTGGCCGTTTCGGACGTTCGCCCCGTCCCCGCAGAGCATGTCGGCCTGCGCATCCATCACCTCTCTCGCCATGGTCTCCAGGAGCGTGCGCGACAGCTCCCTCATGTCGAGAGGCCCGTCGCCGTGGGTTGGGAGTTGCTGTAAAGTATCCATTGCGGCCGTTGCCTTTCTAACGAATCCATATCGTGGTTGATCTGAATTCCAGGCGGCGGCGTCCCTTTATCGACCTTGTTTACACCAACATTTCCGACGCGATCCGGACGGTCGGCTCATGCCGGTTTGGGTGTCGAGCATGAACGCCGTCGAAGCAGTATTGCGAAGATGCCTTTCGGGCTCTTTGAATATTTTGGGGATGGAGCCATGAATAGGTCTAGGGACAGGCGCGGATGCAAGGTCGTGACAAACAAGGGGGGGCGAGGGCAATCATTGCGATGGATTGCAGAAGGAAGTGTCCGACACTATTTGAGTTGCTGCGTAATGGGTCCGACTTCGATCCCTTTACGTGTTATTCCTCTGAACGGACCGTGGACGGCGCGGAGCGCCGTCGAGGAGCGTAAACGGTGACTCGCGGTGCCGTCCAACCGTGCTTGCCACTCGCAAGTAAGGCGCGGCTCTCAATCTTGCGGGTCCTTCTGCCCGCCTGAGTGGGCTCGGACGGAATGTTGCTAGATAGGGATCCAAATGGATACTTTGGCGCGCTTTCTGATCGGCGTGCGTGCGGGCAGCGTGGTCGGGTGATTCGCGCTGCCCATCACCTATATGAATGACTGAGGGATGGCTGGGAATGGTCCCTTAAAGCAGGTATCGCTGAACCATATCTCTGCCGAACTCCGTCATCCGGTAATCGATTCTAAGCTCCCCGTCTTCATCCAGTTGAAAATCTGCTTCCTCGAGAAGGCCGTTCTCCTTCCCGGTGGCGAGCGCCTCCTCAACACCGTTAAGGGTCAAAAGGCTGTACCCGCCGTAGTTGGGGGAGAGGGCTTGGACGACGCCCCGCGCGCTGTCGGTTTTCCCATCGAGGAAGTGGAGGATTATGGCGTAGTACAGTGGGGGGAGTTTTTTCTGGGCAGCTTTCACCTTAAGCCTCCTTCGAGTGGCCGAAGAGTGATTTGGGGTCGACGGCAATGAGGAAGATGCCGGCGACCATGATGAACGCTCCGATCCATTGGATTGCGGAGAGGGGCGGGTAGCTGGCGGACATGCCGCCGACCCCCAACACGCCCATGATGATCCAGATGAAGAACGGGCCCCAGAACGCGTACATGCCGTTGCACGCCATGCCGAGAGCAACCCCGCACATGGAGTTGCCCTTGTACCAAAACGAGTAGGCGGGCATGGCAAAAAGTCCGGACACGACGAAGATCGCCAGAGAAGGGCTCGAGAGGGCGGCACCAAGAAGCTCGCCGATTCCGATTGAATCGCCGGACAGGAGCATGAGGGCGGGGAAGACGATAAGCAGCTCGAGGAGCCCTGCGGTTGTCTGGCGAATGGCGATACCGATCCTGTATTCGATGAGGGCGGTGCCAAAGCCGGCTACGCACCCTTCGAATCCCCAGCCAAAGGCGGCGAGGAGCGCGAAAGCGCAGCCCATGAGGGCTCCCGGTCCCATCGAGGCGAAGCTGGCGCCCCCGATGAGGCCTCCGGCCAGGAGGCAGACGATAACGCCGGTAACGGTGTGCCCGTCGAGTTTCTGCTTGAAGAGGATGCGACCTAGGATTGCGCCGATGGCGCAGTTGAGCGCGGCAATGGGGACGATAACTCCAGGATTGCCCGCTGCAGTCGCCGCGTTGAGGGCGACGACGTAGCAGATGGTTGCAAAAGGACCACCGATCGCGGCGCAGAGCATCATCACGATGCCGGGCTTGGTGCGGACCGTCTTCCAAAGGTCCCCGAGCTGTCGGTTCTTGGCGCACGCCACAAGCGACCAGACACCGCTGAACAGGTCGTTGAGGCCGGCGGCGAGCGCGGCGAGGACGAACGTGATCGTGAACGCGTTGAGGGCGGGGTTGCCGTCGCCCCAAGAAGCCCCTGCGAACCAGTCCCCCCAGACGCCCTGGGTCTGGGCGAGCGTGAGGAACGCGGTGTAGAGGCCGTAGCATACGCCGGACGCCATCGCGAACGCAATGCCGCGGGCGGCGAACCTCTTCCGGCGCTGAGTTAGGAGCGTCACGGTTTTTGCATCCATTTTATGGTCCTTTCCCATCGTGCCCGTTGGCCTACTCTGCTGACTTGTAGAGGTCGAGAGCGCGCTTGAGATACCTCTTGCCGTAGCGGTAGTAGATGTGGGACCACTCGCCGACGTCCTCGCCCTCGGCTTCCTTGAGCAGCGCCCAGGCGTACCAGCACCATCCGGCCATTCCGACCTGGCCCAAGTTGTGGCGCCATTCGGCGTCGGTGGGCGTCCGTCCGAAGTAGTGGGAGAGGGCGCGGGCCATTTCCTCCTCGGAGAGCTGCTCGCAGACGCAGAACGTCCCGAAGTCGTTGGCGTAGTCGCTCATGCCGGCGTACTCCCAGTCGATGAGGTCGACATGGCCGTCCTTGGACACGAGGAAATTGAGGCCGAAGAAGTCGTTGTGGTTCAGGACGGGCGCGCCTCCGTCCGCGAGGAGCAGCTCGTTAAGCTCGGTCGCCCAGCCTTCCATCTCCCAATAATCGGGGGCGTCGATGCGGCCCCGATCTAGGATGGCCCGTTCGTAACCCTTGCCCTCGTCATAGAAGCTGAAAGAGCGACCGACCGTGGCACCGGATTCATGGAGTTCGCGGGCCATCTGCATGGCGCGTCCGAGCTGCGCATCGTCATGGGAATCGAGGTTCTTGGCATCGGTCACGAATTTGGAGACTTTCCAGCCGCGACGGGGGTTCTCGAAGACAAAGGTGCTGTCGAGGCCGAGGAGCTTGGCGGTCTGCAGCGCCTCGTGCTCGGCCTCGCGGTTGACGATCAGCTCGGTGCCGACGCCGGGGTGCCGGTAGACCCATTCGCCGTCATCGGTCGTAAAGTGGCATGAAAGGTTGGTGAGGCCCTGCTTGAGCGGGTAGACGTCACGGATCTCGGACTTATCGCATCCAAGTACTGCAACGATGTTGTCGAAGATCTCGCTGTCGAGGTTTTCGAGGAACAGCGGGTCGAATCCGCGAAGCTCGTCAAGGGAGTCGAACTCATTGATGACGCCGGGGGCGAATTTGCGGATCCTCATGTCGAGCTCGGGGAGATGTTCGGAGTAGAGGTCTTCCCAGAGCTTGTCGCGAGTCTGCGGCAGATCGTACTCATCTTCAAGAATCTCGCGGAACCGCGAGGAAAACGCTCGGTCGAAGTAGGCCGGTCCAAGCATGTACCAAGCGTCGGATCCGCCGACGTGTACGCCGGTGATGCGTCCGTGGGCGCCCGTCTCCAGACACCACTCGTCGGTCGAGCCCTCGGAGTACTCTGCGGAATAGCACGCCTTCCAGACGTGGCTGTCGAACGGGTTCTCTGTGAAGTAGTTGTCTGAGGAGCAAACGTAGGTGTTGCCAAGCAGCTCGCGAACGAGCATGAGGGAGGAGTTGTTGTTGCGTTCGGCGTACTCACGGTTCACCACAACGTCGACGCCGAATTGATCCTCGAGGTAATAGAAGGATTCCTTCTTGTAGCCTACGACGACGATGATGTTCGTGATCCCGACTTCCTTCAGCTGCTTGATCTGGCGTTCGATGAGAACCTCCCCGCGAACCTTGAGAAGGCCCTTGGGGCGCTCGTAAGAGATGGGTGCGAAACGCGAGGAGAGGCCTGCGGCGAGGATAACGGCGTTGTCGACAGCGTAGGGCTTGAGTGCGGCGAGGCCGGCAGGGGTGGGGCGCCCATCCTCGACGAGGCCGAGCTCTGCGCACTCGCGCATTGCGCCGTTGACCGTTGCTAGTCCCAGCCCAGTTCGGGTCGAGATTTCGCGCTGCGTGAGACCGGATTCAAGATGAAGCGCATTCAGTATGCGGAATTGGTTATGGGTGAGTTCCATGTCAGCCCCTTGTGTTCGGAAATCGACTGAATTAGATGATATCAGAACGAAAGAGGATTGTTCCGAATTGCAGTAATCTGAACGTAATCCGAACAGATTGAATCGGGGAGCGGGGAGAGCGGATCGCAACGTGGCCACCCACGACTTAAGGCGCAACAAGGCGAAGGCCGCGAAGTGCGCGGTCAAGATGGCGGAGGAGCGGAAAGGCCCGGAGGGACTGTAGTCGATTGCCGTCGACGAAGGTATCGGGCTTCTTCGTCGACGACGTGGGAGGCGCGGCGAAGAGTATCCCGAGGGATGGACGCGCTCGTGCATGGCGTTATGAAGTAATTAAGGGCACAAATTGAACGGAAAACTATTAGCTCGCGGCTAATGCCTACGAGGTAAATTCTAACGATAATCATTTCGGCTCTTTGCTGTGACAGATTGGAGGCCGCCATGTATCGAAGCTTTGTCTATATTAATGAGGGTGCGCTTCGGCGTTATGCGGATCAGCTTGAAATAGGCGAAAGCAAGCTGGCTGCCAGGAAAGTCAATTTCTCCGCAAAGGCCGGCCCCTTTCAGGCCGGTGCCGAGCTTGAGCCTGATGGACGTAGCCTCTCTCTAGATCATTTATACGACGCATTTGAAAACGCCTTGAAAGGTCAGACCGACGAGTACTTTGACTATTTGACGGACAGTCCGGATCCACGGACCCTTCCACCAATGTCGATTGTCCGCTTTCGCGGAACCGCTGAGGTGCCTGAACAGTTCGAAGCCATCGCGATGATGAGGCAATACGCGCCGATGTTCGATGAGGCCGGAATGCTTGAGACTGAGGACGGAGGGGTGCCGAAAGAGTTCCTTCTTAGCCTGTTTGCTAAGAAGGATGCATATGCCCCCTTGATGATAAATGGACTTGATATCCCTGTCTTTTCTAAGCTTGGAATGACATATTTCGCAGAAGGGGACATTTCATTGCTTGAGGAAATCGAGAGCGAGGAGGCCGTATTTCTCTTCAAAGTGCTATCTCACTGCAATGACGAGCAGATTGTCGTTTATGACCCATTGAGAGATTTCATGAAGCTCAACCGGGCTGCACGGCGCAGAATGGATCGGTCGTCCGGCTTAGAGGAGATTAGAATTGCAGGTCCAGTCATCAAGGGCGAGTTGATTGCTGTCTATCATTAGCATCGCGGCGAAGGGAGCTCTACGATTGAGCCTACGCTGGACGCGTCCGACTTCTTCGGTTCCAAGGTCACGCACGACCTCGATGCGTTCAAGGTGCGCTGCGGCGTGATCGTGGCCGACCGCTGGAGGGACGACCTCTTCGGCGTCGCGGGCAAGGTGTACACGAGGGACTTGTTCAAACGAGAACAGGTTTCCAATATCGTATGGTTTTCTGCCCTCGACAGCTGCGGCTGCCGAGGGCTCTGCAGTTTACGTGGCATGGGGCGCCGCAAGTCGGCGCGGTGCCAGCGGACCACGAAGACGTGAAGCATCTAGGTGATTGAGTGGCAGCCGATGAATTGGGCAACTTGGCCTCCATTCTTAAGAGAATGCGATACAAGTGAGTGCTGCACTTAGTTAGTACCGACCTATAAAAACGGTACCGCTGCTTTGTATATACGGTACCGGAAGAGGGAAGCGCCATCTGGTATGGCTGCTCGTCCAGCGCGCTGATCGTTTGACAATAGTTCTTTAGGTCCGATATCAGTCTTGGGCGCGTCGGCATCTAAATCGATTTCAGTGGATGAGCGTGTCATTTCTTTTTCGCCAGCTATCTCTGGGGACGATGATGGGAAAATGATTAATAGGAATTGATTTTAGGCAGAATTTTATAATGCCATGCTGGCATCGTGTGAATAGGGGGTTGTTGTGGACACTGACGTTCCAATTACAAAGTGCATCGACGATCGGCTTGGACGAGTTGGTATTGCTCGGCACATTGCCGACATGCTAATCGGGGCACCTGCGGACCACTCGATTGTCTTCGGACTTTCGGGATCATGGGGTTCGGGAAAAACGTCAGTGCTCAACATGGTGGGCGAACTTCTCAGTGAGACTAGCGATCCGCCCGTTGTGGTTCGCTTCGATCCCTGGAACTATCCTGCCGGCTCCGATCTGGTAACACCGTTTCTTACTTCATTGGCTTCCGAAATACGAAAATATAGCCTTGAAAGCCGTATGAAAAAGCGTGCTGAGGAGGCTCTTGAGGCGATTGCTGACTATGTGGACGCCTTGAAGCCGGTGACCCCTCGAGGTATGAGTTCGCTGGTTAATTTGGTGCAAGTGCGTCTTGCCAGAAAGAAGAGAAAGGAGGAGAGAAAAACTCTGGCAGAGCTGAAAGAGCAGATTGGTAATAGCTTGCTGTCGCTGCACCTACGCGTTGTCATCATGATCGACGATCTTGATCGCCTGTCCAACGACACGGTGTGCTCGATTTTTCAGCTTGTTGCAGCTGTCGCTGATTTTTCGCGGGTAAGCTATCTGCTCGCTTACGATCGCAGCAATATTCTGCGCGCGCTTCGTGCCGTGCAGCAATGCGACGGGGATGAGTACCTTGAGAAAATCATCCAGGTGCCTCTTGAGCTGCCAGATCCTGCTGTGGGCGCCCTTTCAGCAATGCTTCAAGAGGGTGTGGAGAGGGTTGTGTCCCACGTTCAGCTCAGCCGCAGTGAGCTGAAGCGTGTTGGTTTATCAGTCAATGATGCGACTTCGAGGGTTCGTACCGTGCGCGATGTGCGACGTATCCTGAATTTATTTGAGGCTGATTGGCGGGCGTCTGTGGAGAAGGTTGCTCCAGGCGACCTGTTGAGCATGTCTGTGCTGCGCATCGTATATCCCAAGATTTTGCCATGGATTAGGGCTCAGGCTCCAGGGTTGAGCGGGGGCACAGGGGGAGGCTATCTGGTTTCGGACGCTGAGCGGCGCAAGAAGCAATACCTAGAGACACTTGGTGAGCTGCTTGGAGATTGCGGTAAAGCTGATGATGCCCTGAGGTTGTTGGCGGCAATTTTCCCCCGTGTTGCAAATACATGCGGATTGCATGCTGTGAGTGTATCTGGGGCCAAGCTTAAGATTGATCGCAGGATCGCATGCCCGGAGATTTTAAGAAGCTATTTGTCTGGGAGCATGGAAGCATACGCTTTCCCGCGTGAGGCGGCGATAGCATTGTTGCATTCTGGCTCGGTAGACGAGCTTAAGGGCATTTTGGACGAAGAATCGAACGATGTTGCCTTGACGCTTGTCGCAGTTGCGGGTGAGACTGCGGCAGATATGGATGAAGACCGGCGTTCTACCTTTGCGCGGGCGATTATTAGAAGCGGTCCGGGGGAATCTGACGGGGCCGGACTGCTTTCATTGCCGTTCTATGGTTATGAGCGCTGTCTTGAGAAGCTCTTTTCTGCTATGGGAGAGGGTGCGGCGAGTGAATTATTCGCCTCCGAGATAAAGGGTTTGGATTTCCCGCATTTGTCAAAAATTGCGCACTTTGTTAACGGGCAAGAGCTTGCCTACGGAAGACTGGCAGGCAAAAGCGAAAAGCCGCGCGAGCAGCTGATTTCGCTTGCGTGTTTGAAGCAGGTCGAGCGGAGTATTGCCCAGACTCTTGATGATACGCAGCTTTCTGTTGAGTATTTGGCCATAGAAGGTTCTCGGATGCTGCTGTATCTGTGGAGCTGTTTTGATCAAAGAGCGTATGCCGCGCACGTAACTGAGGGGCTGCTTCTTGATCCGCTGGCTTATCTTCTTTATGCAAGTTATCAATTGGGCCTCTATCATTCTGCCGACGAAACTGGATGGGCTATTCCGGTCGATTTTGGCAACGACATCTCCATGGAACGGGTGGTCGACAGCTTTGATGACGCGCTGCGTGACGACGCATTTTGGACGCTCGATCAGGGTGTAAAGCTAAAGCTCGCTGGCTTGAGGATTTGCGCGGAGCGCTTACTGGACGGTGCCGTCTCGTATTCCGAGGCCAGCGCCTCCTGTGAGCAGTGCGAGAAATTACTAGATCAGTGGACGGAGCGGTATGCCGAAGGGCGGGGTTAGGCACATGTGTGCGATCGCCCCAGTTACTATCCGTCATGGATCCCGCCTCTATAGGATTCGATGTGCGTTAACGCAGGCCGAGTGCAGTGCTTGTCTGGTTGACGCCGTTAGGTGAATTGGCATGGAATGATTCTTTGATTAGTAATTCCACCTGGTAACGCGAGTCTTGATTTGCCGCATACAATTGCCTCCACAGCAAGAGAGGCGAAGGCCTGCAAACTCGGGTTGGGAATCAAGGTGCTATCGACTGACAAGCGCTTGACTTTGAGCATGCTGCGGCTATGCTTTAAGCAGCGGTATTGACGTGGTGACCTCACGGGGCCCGCGCCCGCGAAAGACGGCTGTCCTTACGGGGATGGTCGTCTTTCTTTTCTAGGGAGGCTATGTGGGCAAGCCGTTTCTCACCATTGAGGAGCAAATTGAGCTTCTGGAGAGACGTGGCGTTTCTCGTACCGAGGGTGAGCGCTGCGCTTTGATGCGCGAAGGCTATTACTCAATCATCAACGGTTACAAGGAGCCGTTCCTCGAGCCGGTTGTGACCAAAGACGACCTGAGTGACCGTTATAAAGGTGGCACTTCATTTGACGATATCTTTGCCCTGTTCACATTCGATCGCTCTCTGCGAGCTTTGACCTTTCGCAATCTGATTAAGGCGGAGGCGACCGCCAGAACCGCTATTGCATATACGTTCGCCTCTGCTCATCGAGGGCAAGATACGTATCTACTTCAAGAGAGTTGTTGCTCGGAGCAGGAATACCTCGAATACAACAGGAGCAACAATTCTTATGCCGACGAATTGAGCGGTCTGACCTCTATACTGAAGAAGACGAGAGACAAGAATGATTCGGATTTTATCTCGCACTATCGTAACGCCCATGGATCGGTTCCAATATGGGTTCTCTGCAACGCCTTGACATTTGGCAATATTCAGCATTTCTTTAATTTGATGAAACCCAATGAAAAGGCCTCTGTGTGCAAGATGATCGCGGAGAGCACTGGAAGAAAAGGCTGCAAGCTGCTCGGGTATTTTGATGTAGATGAAGCTCGAATCTCTCTGGAGGTCCTTGTTAAGTTCCGCAATCTCTGCGCCCATGATGAGCGTCTATATTGCGCACATGTTGGGGCCCGTAAGAACGTCGGGTATAGCAAGATGATCTGGATGCTCGAACGCTTTCTTACGGAAGAAGAGTTCTATGGCTTCTTGCGCGATGTAACGGATCTTGTAGGGAATTATTTAGTGGTAAACGCTGGGGGCCCACTTGCTGGATGATCTGGGATTTCCCGAGATGCTTTCCAAAATGCAGCAGAGGATCAATGCGCATTAGGACGTTTGTCTCGGGAGGGGATTGGCTGTCTTATGAGACAGCGCTGAGTCCCTTCATGGCGATATGAGGGATGATTTTGTATGTGCCAGCCTGCCTACGGGTCACAAAGATGCGGGGTGTCCTGTGATTATGCCGCGGGCCGGGGTGATAATCATATCGATAGCATGAGCGCGGACCGGGAGGCACCATGTCCGACACCGCCTTCGAGCCCAAGCGCATCGTCGTCACCGGCGGCTGCGGCTTCATCGGCTCCAACTTCGTCCACCACG
>OLRB01001420.1_pt1 | contig 10176 bp, 8 predicted proteins | sample 1672751 | NCBI WGS metagenome assembly OLRB01 (sample SAMEA3136720, study PRJEB25190) | human gut metagenome | biome: human gut; feature: human-associated habitat; material: faeces | place: Austria | collected 2013
AAAAATGGTATAACAGCTATAGTTGGACCAAATGGTAGTGGAAAAAGTAATATATCTGATGCTGTGAGATGGGTTTTAGGAGAACAGAGTATAAAAAGTCTGAGAGGAGATAAACTAGAGGACGTAATATTTGCTGGATCAGACAAGAAAAAACCTATGAACTACTGTGAAGTATCTCTTACTATTGATAATTCAGACGGTGAAATAGAGATAGATTTTACTGAGCTGACAATAAAAAGAAGAGCTTATAGAAATGGAGAAAGTCAGTTCTTTTTAAATGGAAAACCATGTAGATTAAAGGACATCAAGGAATTGTTCTTAGATACAGGTATAGGAAAAGACAGCTACTCTATAATAGAACAGGGAAAAGTAGATGAAATACTTAGCAATAATCCATTGGTTAGAAGAAAAGTATTTGACGAAGCCTGTGGAATAGCTAAATACAGATATAAAAAACAGGAAGCTGAAAGAAATCTTAAAAATACAGCAGAAAACTTAGAGAGAATAAACGATATTTATATAGAAATAGAAAAACAGATAAATCCATTAAAGAATCAGAAAGAAAAAGCGGAAAAATTCTTGGAAATATCTGGGAGACTTAAAGAATTAGAAATAAATAATTTTTTAAGAGAGATAAATAAAATAGATAAAGAAGCTAAGGAAATAAAAATAACACTAGAAGAGAGCGAAAAAAAGATAAATACTAGTGAAGAAAAAAATAAAGCTTTAGAAAAAGAATATGAAGATTTTAAATTAGAATCAGAGGTTATTGATGAGGAGATTGAAAAGGAAAATGAGTACTTATCTTCTCTTAAAGAGGTAATTGCACAGAAAGAGTCAGAGATAAATCTTATTACAGAAAAAAGTAATAATAAGAAGAAGGATATAGAAAGAAAAAAAGACGAAATATCTAAGTTAAGCAGTTTATCTGAAAAAAATGATGAGGATAAAAAGGAAAATCTTCAAAAAATAGAAATCTTAAATGCAAAAAAAGAAGAATTAGAAGCTAACTTAGAGAAAAAAGGCTCTAAAAATAAGGAGCAGAAAGAAAATATAGACTGTCTTGAAAAAACAATAGATGAATTGAAAGATAATATGATTAAGTTATTAAATGAAAAGCAGACTATATCTAACAATGTTTCCTCTCTTGAAGCCAATAGAGATAATATGAATCAAAGATGGCAGACAATAGACGAAACAACTGATGAAAATGAAAAAAATATAAAAAATACTTCTAAGTTAATAGAAACAGAAAATGACGAACTAAAGGATATAACTTCTAAATTTGAAGATGTAGATAAAAAGATATTAGGTAATGCAGAAAAAATAGAAAACATATCTAAAGAAATATCGGATTTAGAAAAAAATATAACTGATAATAAGTACGAATTAAACGAGTTTAAATCTAAAAAGAAAATATATGTTGAAATGGAAAATCAATATGAAGGATTTAATCGAGGAGTAAAAGAAGTATTAAAAAATAAAAAATTAAAAGGAATTGATGGAGCAGTAGCACAGGTTATATCAGTTTCTGAAAAATACGAAAAAGCTATAGAATCATCTCTTGCAGCAGCTATGCAGAATATAATAACAGAGGACGAACAGAGTGCTAAGGAAGCTATAGAATTCTTAAAGAAAACAGAGGGTGGAAGAGTTACATTCCTTCCTTTAAATGTAGTTAGCTCTAATTTAATAGATTTAAAAGATGTAAAATCAAAAGTTGAGCCAATAGGTATAGCATCTGATTTAGTAGAATTTGATGAAAAATACAGAAACATAGTAGAAAGTTTACTTGGTAAAACTGTAGTTATTGAGAATATAGATCAGGCAATACAGTTTGCAAGGGATACAAAGTATAAGTTGAAAATAGCTACTCTTGATGGAGAAATACTAAAACCTGGTGGATCAATAACTGGTGGTAGTATAAAAAATAGTGGCAATCTATTATCTAGAAAGAGAATTATAAGTGAGTACTCAGAAAAGATAGATATGCTTTCTGAAAGTATAGAGAAGGAAGAGTCAAGCCTTAAATCTTTAAAAGAAGATAAAACTAATTTATACACTGAAAAAGATAAGCTAGTATCTGAAAAGAACTCTATAGAAAAAGATATTCTTCTAAAAAAAGCAGAGATAAAAAAATTAGAGGAAAAAATTGTAGAATATAAGACTAATATAGAAAAATTAGAAAGAGAAAAGGAAAGTATTAGCTCTAATATGGAATATACTATATCTAAATTAAATTCTGCAAATAAAGAAATTGAGGAAATAGATAAAAAATCCGAAAAATCTAGGGAAGAAGTTGAAAAATTAAATAGAGAACTAGAAGAAGGTAAGAGTTTATACGACAAAGAAAGAAAAGATTTTGAAGAATTAAATATAGAGTTAGTAAATTTAAATAATGAATTAAAATCTTTAGATTCTAATACTAATAGGATTTCTATGGAAAATGAAAATACTGTTATAAAAATAGAAGGCATGAAAAAAGAAATAGAATCGGATTTAAAAGATGTAGGAGAATTTGAAGAAAGGATAAAAGCTGAAGAAGTAGAAAAGGCTAATGTCCAGAAGGAACATCTTGAAGCTAGTAGAATATTAGAGGATAAGAGAATAAAAAGAGCTGAATTAAAAAATGCTATAGATGAAAAAATAAAAGAAATAAAAAGAAATGAAAGAGAAGTTTCTGAGTTTAAAGAAGAGCTATACAAGATTAACTCTAAGCTAGAAAGATTTAAATCTAATAGAGAAAATTATTTAAATAAGATGTTTGAACAATATGATATGACATTTATGCAGGCATCAGAGCTTAGAAATGATGAGCTTCAGATAAGTAAAAAAGAGATAGAAACTTTAAAAAGAGAAAAAAGAAGTATTGGAAGTGTCAATTTAGATTCTATAGAAGAATATAAAGAAACTAAGGAAAGATACGACCTTTATAGTAGTCAAAAGGCGGATTTAGAAGAATCTATTTCTGGAATAACTAAGCTTATAAAAGAATTAGAGCATAATATGAAAATAGAATTTGTTGAAAAATTTGAAGAGATTTCAAATAATTTTAAAGAAGTTTATAAAAAATTATTTGGTGGAGGAACAGGAGCGTTGACTATAGCTGATAAGGAAAATATCCTAGAAAGCGATATAATCATAACAGCTCAGCCACCAGGTAAGAAAATGAAAAATATAAATCTTCTATCAGGTGGGGAAAAGGCACTTACAGCAATATGTATATTATTTGCTATAATTATTTCTCGACCTACACCATTCTGTATACTAGACGAAATCGAGGCACCTCTTGATGATATAAACGTATATAGATTTGGAGAATTTTTAAAAGAATTATCGCAGGATACCCAGTTCATAGCTGTTACACATAGAAGAGGTACTATGGAAGCAGCAGAATATATTTACGGGGTTACAATGCAGGAAAGAGCAATATCAAAAATAATAAGTCTAAAACTTCAAGAGGCAGAAAAATTTGCAGGTCTTATATAAAGTTTTGGAGATTGGAGGCGGAAATTTGTTTAAGAAGTTATTTGGTTTTGGAAAGAAAAAAGAGGAAACTAATGCAGAAGAGGTAGTTTCTAAGGAAAAATTAGAAGAAGTTAAGGAATCTGAAGTAGAAAAAGAAGAAGTTAAAGAAAATGATGAGAGATTTTTAGAAACATTAGAGTCAGAAAAAGAAGAAGATGCAAAGGGAGAGGCTAAAGATGATTTAGCTATTGAAACTGATGTTGAACCAGAAGTATCAGAAGATAATGAATCAAAAGCAAGTGAATGCGAAGAGATAAATGCTGTTTTAGATGAAGAAGGTGTTTCTATATTTGAGGAAACTGTTGCAGAAGTAGAAGTAAAGCATGAAAAAGAGGAAGTTTCTGAAATTGTGGAAGAGGTAGAAATAGAGGAAATAGAATCTACTGAAGAAGCAGAAGTTATAGAGGAAACAGAGGTTATAGAAGAAATAGAAGTTGTGGAAGAACCTAATGAAGGTAGAGAAAAACCTGCTGCTAAAAAAGAAGGTTTATTTGCTAGATTAAAACGGGGACTTACAAAAGCTAAACAGGGAATAACTGATAGAATTGATGAGGTTTTAAAATCTTATACAAGTGTAGATGAAGAGTTATTTGAGGATTTAGAGGAAGTTCTTATAACAGCAGATGTTGGTGTTAATACTACTATGCAGATAATAGACGATTTAAATGATAGAGTTAGAAGCAAAAAAATAACAGATCCAATGGCTGTTAGAGAAGAATTAAAAGAAATAGTAGAAGAAATATTATCTAAAGGAAATTCTAAACTAGATGTTGAGCCTTCTCCAGCAATTATAATAATGGTTGGTGTAAATGGTGTTGGAAAAACAACTACAATAGGTAAGTTAGCTCTTAGATATAAATCTGAAGGAAAGAAAGTTATGCTAGCTGCAGCGGATACATTCAGAGCAGCTGCTACAGAACAGCTTGATATATGGGCTAAGAGAACTAATACAGAAATAGTAAAACATCATGAAGGTGCAGATCCAGGTGCTGTTGTATTCGATGCAATAAAAGCAGCAAAAGCAAGAAAGACAGATGTGCTTATATGCGATACTGCAGGTAGACTTCATAACAAAGCTAATTTAATGAATGAGTTAGGTAAGATATTCAAAATAATAGATAAAGAATTCCCAGAAGCTAAGAAGGAAGTACTTTTAGTTGTAGATGCTACTACAGGACAGAATGCAGTAGTTCAGGCTAAGAGCTTCAAAGAAGTTGCAGATATAACAGGAATAGTTCTTACTAAACTAGACGGAACTGCAAAAGGTGGGGTTGTACTAGCTGTTAAATCAGAGGTAGATGTTCCTGTAAAATTAATAGGTGTTGGAGAAAAAGCAGAAGATCTTCAAGATTTCGATGCTAGAGAATTTACAGCAGCTTTATTTGGGAATTAATATAAGTTACAAATAAAAGATATTAAATAAAAATAGTACTTAAATGTCAAAATTTCAATAAAAACCGTTGACAAGAGAGGTCTTATAATATAAAATACAATAGTAGTGTAAAGTACTTAACCTTTACAGATACAAAAATCATAAAAAATGGTTTGTATTTAATAATTATAAGACCTTATTCGTGAACTTAATAATTATTCAGGAAGTGACAAAATGAATTTGGAGAAGATGATAGAAGTTGGACAACTGTTCGAGGTTTACAAAAACCTTCTTACAGACAAGCAAAAGGAAATAGTTTCTCTTTATTATGAAGAAGATTATTCCCTAGGAGAAATAAGTGAAAATCTAAATGTATCGAGACAGGGTGTGTACGATACACTTAAAAGAGCTGAGAAAGTAATGAAAGATTATGAACAGAAACTTCATCTTTTGTCAGAACTTCAGAAAAAAGATGAAACTGTAAAGAAAATGATAGAAAAAATTGTTGACTTTAAACAAGATTTATTGCACAATATAGATTGTGTCGATTTAATCCCTAAGCTAGATGAAATAGAAGACTTATGTAGGGGGATGATAGAATGATATTTGAAGGATTATCTGATAAATTACAAAATGCTTTTGGTAAGCTTAGATCAAAAGGTAAACTTACTGAAAAAGATGTAAAAGATGCAATGAGAGAGGTTAAATTAGCTTTATTAGAAGCCGATGTTAACTTCAAAGTAGTAAAAGAATTTATTAAGAAAGTTCAAGAAAGATGTGTTGGACAGGAAGTTATGAAAAGTCTTACTCCTGGACAGCATGTAATAAAAATAGTCAATGAAGAGCTTACTGCCTTAATGGGAGATGTTCAGAGTAAGATAATGATAGCATCAAAACCGCCTACAGTAGTTATGATGGTTGGTTTACAGGGGGCAGGTAAAACTACTACAGCAGGTAAATTAGGTGGATACTTTAAGAAACAAGGTAAAAAACCTTTATTAATCGCTTGTGACGTATATAGACCAGCAGCGATAAAACAGTTACAGGTTGTAGGAGAAAAGCTAGATATACCAGTATTTGCTATGGGGGATAAAGAAAATCCGGTAAATATAGCAAAAGCAGGTCTAAGTCATGCTCAGAAAAATGGAAATGACTTAGTTATAATAGATACAGCTGGTAGACTTCATGTTGACGAAGTTCTTATGGAAGAACTTAAAAACATAAAATCAGAAGTAAAACCTCATGAAATTCTTCTTACTGTCGATGCCATGACAGGACAGGATGCAGTAAATGTTGCTGAAAGTTTTAACGAGGCATTAGGTATAGATGGAGTAGTACTTACTAAGTTAGATGGTGATACAAGAGGTGGTGCAGCGCTATCAATAAGAGCTGTAACAAAGAAACCTATTAAATTTATAGGTATGGGTGAAAAATTAGATGATTTAGAACCTTTCCACCCAGATAGAATGGCATCGAGAATACTTGGTATGGGCGATGTTTTAAGTCTGATTGAAAAAGCTCAGGAAACAGTAGATTTAGAAAAAGCCAAAGAACTTGAACAGAAAATGAGAAAACAGGAATTTGACTTTGAAGATTTACTAGATCAGTTTGAACAGCTTAAAAAAATGGGTTCAATGGATAAGTTATTAGGCATGATGCCAGGAATGGCAAACATGAAAAATCAAATCGGCGATGTAGACTTACAGAATAACAAAGATATGAAAAGAAGTATGGCTATAATTCAGTCGATGACAGTGGAGGAAAGAAGAAATCCTTCAATATTAAATGCTTCTAGAAAGAAAAGAATAGCAAAAGGAAGCGGAACATCAGTGCAGGAAGTAAACAGATTAATAAAACAGTTAAATGAAATGAAAAAAATGATGAAGATGTTTACTGGTATGACACAAGGCAAGGGTAAAAAGAAAAGGGGCGGTTTTGCCGGATTACCTTTTTTTAAATAATAAAAAATAAAAATAGAAAAAATTTTCGGAGGTGGCTGTAATGGCAGTTAAAATAAGATTAAAAAGAATGGGAGCAAACAAAAAACCTTTCTACAGAATAGTAGTAGCAGACTCTAGAGCTCCAAGAGATGGTAAATTCATAGAAGAAATAGGATACTACAACCCAGTAGTAGAACCAAAAGTATTAAAAATAAACAACGAAAGCGCTGAAAAATGGTTAGCTACAGGTGCTCAGCCAACAGAAACTGTTAAAAAATTATTAGAACAGAACGGTGTTAAAACTTCTAAATAATAAACGGGAGATGTAAAACTATGATAAAAGAGCTAGTTGTAGATATAGCTAAGGCTCTAGTTGATAACCCAGATGAAGTAGTAGTAAGTGTTTCAGAAGAAAAGGATGAAATAATCCTAAAACTTACTGTTGCTCCAGACGATATGGGAAAGGTTATCGGAAAACAGGGAAGAATAGCAAAAGCTATCAGAACTGTAGTTAGATCCGTTGCAAATAAAGAGAAAATAAAAGTATCTCTTGAAATAGTATAAGTTGGATTAGGTCTTATGGCCTAATCCTTTTTAATAACCTTTTATAATAGCAAAACAAACTAGAACTTACAAAAAGATTAAGGTGGATATTATGGCAAAAAAAGTAACTCATTTTAAGGTTGGTAAAATAGTAAAAACACAGGGCCTAAAAGGTGATGTAAGAGTTTATCCTACAACAGACGATATATATAGATTTGATTTTCTTGAAGAATTTTATCTAGGAAAAGATAGAGAAAATCCTTGGAAAGTTGAAGATGTTAGATATAAGGGCAACCTTGTCATAATGAAAATAAAAGGAATAGATAGGGTTGAAGAGGCTGAAAAGCTTGTAGGAAAAGATATATATGTATCTAGAGATGAGTCATTTGAGCTTGAAGAAGGAGAATTCTTTATAGCTGATATGATTGGTATGGATGTATATACTGTTTCAGGCGAAAAAGTAGGTGTTTTAAAAGAAGTACTTCAGTATTCAGCTAATGATGTTTATGTTATAAAAAATGAAGAAGGAAAAGAATATCTTATACCGGCTGTTATGAAATTTGTACCTGAAATAGACATAGAAGAAGGTAAAATGATAATAGACCCTATAAAAGGTATGCTTGACGACTAGGTGATTGATATGAGATTTCACATAATGACTCTATTTCCCGAAATATTTAACTCTTATATGAATGAAAGTATAATGAAAAGAGCTATAGAAAAAGGGATAATAGATTGTAAAGTATATAATATAAGAGATTTTTCTGAGAATAAACATAAAAAAGTAGATGATTATCCTTTTGGTGGAGGAGCAGGAATGGTAATGACTCCTCAGCCTATAATAGATACATACAGACATATAGTAGAAACAAATAAAATTGAAAACCCTAGGGTAATATATCTTACTCCAAAGGGTAAAGTACATTGTCAGGAAATAGCAAAAAAATTATCTGTAGGGGAGGATGTAATCCTTCTTTGTGGACATTATGAAGGTATAGATCAGAGAGTAATAGACATGATTGTTACAGACGAAATATCTATAGGAGATTATGTTCTTACAGGTGGAGAATTGGCTGCATTAGTAGTTATAGATTCTATTTCTAGACTTATTCCAGGAGTTCTTGGGCAGAATGAATCTTTTGAAGATGAATCTTTTGAAAATAATCTACTAGAATATCCTCAGTACACTAGACCTAGAGTATATGAGGGAATGGAAGTACCAGAAGTTCTTCTTTCTGGAAACCATAAAAAAATAGATGAATGGAGAAGAGAGGAATCTATAAAGATAACTAAGGAAAGAAGACCAGATCTTTTGGACAAAAAATAGTGAAAAAAATCTTGTAAATTGATTTTTTTTATAGTATAATATAACTTGTTGAAAATACGGGCGTTCCTCTGTGCACCGGTCAAGCATTAATGAACGTCTATGAACTTAGGAGGAAATATGAACGAAATAATAAGAGCAATCGAAAACGAACAGTTAAAAAATGAAGTTCCTAACTTTGGACCTGGGGACACAGTAAAAGTACACGTTAAAATCGTGGAAGGTAAAAGAGAAAGAATACAGGTATTCGAAGGTGTAGTATTAAAAAGACAGGGTGGAGGAGCTAGAGAAACTTTCACTGTTAGAAAAATGTCTTTCAACTGCGGTGTAGAAAGAACTTTCCCAGTACATTCACCAAAAGTAGAAAAAATAGAAGTAACTAGAAGAGGTAAAGTAAGAAGAGCTAAACTAGGATACTTAAGATCTAGAGTTGGTAAAGCTGCTAAAGTTAAAGAAGCAAAAGGATACAAATAAGATCTGATTTAATATGAAAGAACAGGGACTGATACACTATCAGTCCTTTTTCTATAATTTGGAAAAATAATAATTAAAATAAATAATTATTTTAGTAAAGGAGGAAGAAATAATGAGCGATAAAGAATATGATTACCTAAGAGACGATAATCTTAATATAAACTGGTATCCAGGGCATATGAAAAAGACTAAGGATCTGATGAAAGCCAATCTAAAACTTGTTGACGTTGTTGTAGAGCTTTTGGATTCAAGAATACCATATAGTAGTAAAAATCCTGATATAGATACTTTAATGGCTGGAAAACCAAGAGTAGTGCTTCTAAACAAGAGCGATATATCTGATAGAGCAAAATTAAATAAATGGATAAACTACTATAAAGAACAAGGAATAAAAGCTATTCCTATAGATGCTATGAAGGGTACAGGAGTTAATAGAATAGTTGACGAATGTAAAAATGCTGTAAAAGATAAAATGGATTCTCTAAAAGAAAAGGGAAGAAAAGAACGTGCTATAAGAATAATGATAGTAGGTGTTCCTAATGTTGGAAAATCTTCTTTAATAAATAAGCTTACTGGTAGAAGAAGTACACAGACAGGAGATAGACCTGGTGTAACTAAAGGAAAACAGTGGGTTAAACTTAGAGGAAACTTAGAGCTACTAGATACTCCAGGTATATTATGGCCTAAGTTTGAAGATCAGGATGTAGCATTAAATCTAGCATTTACAAGAGCTATAAAAGATGAAATACTAGATGTAGAGACATTAGCGCTTAGATTAATAGAAAAACTTATGGTAATAGAACCAGAAAAATTAGCTACTAGATATAAATTAGAAGAGCTTGGCGAGTCAGGAATAGAAACTATGGACATGATAGCTCAGAAGAGAGGATTTATAACAGGTAGAAAAGAAATAGACTACACTAGAACAGCTACAACAGTTCTTAATGAATTTAGAACTGGTAAACTAGGAAATATAACACTAGAGGTTCCTGAAG
>OLRB01001421.1_pt1 | contig 10172 bp, 9 predicted proteins | sample 1672751 | NCBI WGS metagenome assembly OLRB01 (sample SAMEA3136720, study PRJEB25190) | human gut metagenome | biome: human gut; feature: human-associated habitat; material: faeces | place: Austria | collected 2013
CAGGCTTGCCACCCTTGCATATCATAGAAGAATCTTATTTACAGACTTTTTCTCACAGTCTCTCGATTTTCTTGGTTTGACCACATTTTTACGACAAATTCTTGGAAAAATATATTTGTCTGATTTTCTTACTACTCCTCATCTCTTTTATTATTAGATTTCAGGCATACTTGCTAATTTCTTCTATTCAGCCTTCCCCTCTGGGAAAATAATTTTAAACACAAAGAAAAAAATCACCATGGAAACTCCACCTGTAATAATTGTCACAAGCATGTTATAGACTGCCGGGGCCACATATGCAGATGCAACTGGCATCCACAGATTATTAAATCCATTACAGATCAGTGAAATTACCACCCATGCAATAAAATACCAGATTGCCTGATACACAGGGTTTCCATGGCTTTTAAAAGTAATATTTCTCTGAAGAGGGAAATTGATACACTGTGCAAGAAATGAACCCAGCTCATAACTGATAAAATAACCAAGTCCACCACCAATCAATATATTCCCCGTTGCATCACGCAATACATTATACCCCAGCAGACTCCATGTAAACTTTACTCCAAACAGATTCATGGAAACCTTTGGCCACATAAATTCTGTACCAGCCAGACCAATTCCCAAAATCCCTGGTAAAAATGTGAATACAAGATACTGGAATACTGTCACGCCCATACTGAATATAACAAAATAGAATATCTGATAAAGCCATTTTGCCAGAGCAGAATGTTTCTCTTCAAAACATTTCCATATATTTTTTATATGATTCATCTGCACTTCCCTCCGGCTCCTTTTAATAATTTTTCATATTTCTTATTATTTCTTCTGTTTCTGAAATATCCGCCAACTAATTTTTTTACTCCAAGCATAAAGTGGCCATTCACAGCATCGACAATTCCATATACCATTTCCATACTGACTGCCCCGCCGGTCATCTTGGCAATCCCCCGAAACGGCATATTGTAAATAAAAAGAATATTCAGATCTGGCTTTCCCTGAGCCTCACTCTTCTTTTTCATTTTTGTGAGACATCTATATATCAGCCTTGCAAGTCGGCTTTTTGCATAATACATCTGGCAGATTGCATCATTGATTTCCAGATTTCCACTCCATCTTCCGTTCGGTATCTCATGGCCAAGAAGTACACGAAATTCCTCATCTGATATTTTCTGCACGATTCCTGTATAATAGTAAGGCATTTTTGCCGGATTATACGGATACCCTTTACTATTTCCTGTTCTCTCAGTCGTACCTGTTAAACGAATATCTGCAACACTGGCTCCTACCATAATCTGATAAGTTCCTGTTTCTATTTCCCACTGTCCCGTTTTTATATTCCAATAGCGGAATGTCTTATCATCAAACGGAATCCTGAGCTGTCTGCTTTCTCCTACCTTTAGATAAACTTTTGCAAAACCTTTCAGTTCTTTTTCCGGTCGGAATACGATTGCATTAGGAAGTCCTACATACATCTGAACAACCTCAGCTCCGTCTCTGTCACCTGTATTGGTAACCGAAACTTTGATTCCATCCTCTTCTATGATAAGATCAGAATATGTAAATTCCGTATAAGAAAGCCCAAAGCCAAATGGATATTGCACCCGGACTTTTGAAGTATCATAATAGCGATATCCCACATAAACACTCTCTCGGTATTCCGATGTTTTCTCATTACTTGGATAATATCGGAATGCCGGTGTCTGTTCATAAGATATGGGATATGTTTCTGCCAGTCTTCCTGAGGGATTCACTTTTCCGGTCAGAATATCCAATGTTGCAGAAGCGCCTGCCTGTCCATTCAGATAGCCATGCAAAATCGCTTTGCAGCAGGTGTGCCATGGCATTTCTATCGCAGATCCTGCACTCAGTATTCCAATAATATTTTCATTCACTTTACTGATATCCTGCAGAAGATCTATCTGATTCTGCGGAATACGCATATGGGTTCTATCCAGTCCTTCTGATTCACTGATCTCATCAAGACCAAAGCAGAAAATCACAATATCCGCATTCATAGACAAATTTAATGCAAACTTTCTATCATTCTCATCTACATCTCCATTTCTATGATAGCCTCTTGTCATTCCCAGAATATTCAGATCATATTGTTGCAGAATCGATGACATATCTTCTACTTTTGTTGGATTGACCATAGAAGATCCTGCCCCCTGATATCTGGGTGAAAAAGCAAAATCTCCAATAACAGCGATGGATTTTTTGGTATCCAGCGGAAGAATCTGTTTTTCATTTTTCAGAAGAACCATGCTTTCTGCTGCTGCTTTCCTTGCCAGTTGATGATGTGCGTTTCTGTCAAAGTTTTTATCTGAAAGCTTCTTCCCTGATGTCAGTTCCATCACTGCATCCACCAGTTCTCCAACTCTTTCATCCAAATCCGCTTCCTTCAGCTTTCCATTTCGGACAGCAGCAATCACTTCTCTTGCAGAATCGTACCCACAGGACGGCATCTCCAGATTTGAGCCGGCAGCAACACCTTTCACATGGTCATTGCTTCCGCCCCAGTCTGTTACTACCATTCCATCAAATCCCCATTCTTTGCGCAAGATATCTGTCAAAAGATGTTTGTCCTCATTAGCATAAATCCCATTAATCTGGTTGTAACTGCTCATGATTGCTTTTGCGTGTCCTTCTTTAACAGCTATCTCAAAACCGGTCAGATAAATTTCTCTTAATGTCCGTTCGTCAACAACTGCGTCCATTGCCATTCTCCGAAGTTCCTGACTGTTAACCGCCAGATGCTTCGGGCAGGCATAAACGCCTTTACTCTGTATTCCACGAATATATGACGCTGCCATCTTCCCGGAAAGATATGGATCTTCTGAAAAATATTCAAAATTTCTTCCACATAATGGGCTTCTTTTAATATTTAATCCAGGACCAAGCAGGATATTTACATCCATACTTGCTGCTTCCTCTCCAAGAGCCTGTCCAATCTCTTCCCCCAGATCCTGATTCCAGCTGTTTGCTATCGTCGCTGCTGTGGGAAAACAAGTTGCATTCAAGGATGCATTCAGTCCCAGATGGTCTCCTGCTCCTGCCTGTTTTCTGATTCCATGCGGTCCATCTGAAAGAAAGATGGACGGGATGGAAAGCCTGTCAATTTCTCTGGTCTGCCAGACAGTTTTTCCACTGAGTATCGCTGCCTTTTCTTCTATTGTCATCTTTTCAGCCAATTTTTGCTGTTTCATAACTGTTTTCCATCCCACTTTCTTCCTTATTCAGCATTCTTTCTTTTCTTATATCCTCTGATTACCAGTACTTCCATTCCTGCCATGAAAAGTGCTATTACAATGTCGATACCAATTCCTGCTTTTTTCCAGTTTTCCATACCTGTTTCTTCGTGTTCTCCATCATAAGCCCAACTGCTTACAACTGTATACATAACATTTTTGCAGGCATTTCTCATCTGAAGTACAGATGTTGGATGTTCCGGATTGGCTACATTGTTCTCTTCTCCGTTGAATGTGGACAGCATTGCATCTTCATGAATTCATCACTATCTATTACTCAACAACAATTAACACACTTTTTCTCTTCTTATATTTCTTCACCAGAACTACTTCCAGAAGAATCAGGATAACAGCTACTGCCACGTCCACACCAACCATGATTTTCATCCACAATGCCAGTGTTAAAGATGTTTCACCAGCATATGCATTACTGTTCACAACAGTATACATAATGTTCTTGCAGGCAGTTCTCATATACTGAACTGTGGATGGGTCAGATGTATCTGTAACAAAGTTTGTTCCTACATCAAATGTAGACAAACAGCAGGAACCGCCAGTTGCGATTACCTGATCTGCATTCATGTTAAATGCACCAGCAAAATAGTCGGTTTCTACAAAGCCTTTGAATCCCCATTCATCACGGAGAAGCGTTGTCTGCAGTTCGTAATTTCCGCCAGCCCACACATTTCCAATGTAGTTAAAGGATGACATTGCAGCTGTAACATTGCTGTTTTTTACACAGATTTCGAATGGTTTCAAATACAGTTCACGCATTGCCTGTTCATTTGACCAAGTGCAGATCATAATCCAACGGTTTGTCTCCTGCTCGTTCATTGCAAAATGTTTTATATATGCATAAACACCATTCTCAGCAGCACCATTTACAGCCTGTGCAGACATAGTTCCTGCAAGGATTGGATCCTCTGACGGATACTCATATGTACGCCCACCAAATGCACTTCTATGAAGGTTCATAGATGGTGCATACCATCCAGAGCAGCCAAGTTCTGTAGCCATTTTTCCCATATCATATCCGTATGTATGCGCTAAATCCTTATTCCATGTGCAGGCGATCATAACATTTGACGGGAATCCTACAGAACCTGCACCTGTAAAGTTATTGCTCACAGCGGATGGTCCATCGCAGTCAACAGTAGCAACTTTTTCAACACTTTTTGCTTCTGCAGTCTGGAATCCGGCATGGGCGATCATATTCTGCATCTCATCAATTGTAAGCTGATCCAGAAGTGTTTCCCAACGCTCATCATCATAATCTGCACCGCGAAGCTCCGCCAGTTTCATTCCATTATCCGCACCAGTCACAGGCATTTCGGCATCTGGAATTTCCGGCATTTCATAGTTGGAAGTTACAATAAATCCCTCTTTTAAATCCTCCGGCATAGACGTGCTCGCAGGTGCAGCTGTTGTTTCATCATAATTCTTGAAGCCATCTTTACGTGATAAATAAGTAAGATGTCCGTCTGCATAACCGAATTGATTTACAGCAGCAGTCAAATCTGTCGAACGTGGATTTGCCTCATCATAAACAATATCTTCATCTACTGTATAAGTAACAGAATCGATCACATTATGAGAATCGCTGTTGATACTGATCTCATAATCTCCTGCTTCCAGCACGTAGCATCCATTTTCCAGGTAATCATAAGAAGCCATGTCCTCAGCTGTAAAAGACATTGTTACCGTCTGTGATTCACCTGGTTTCAATTCATTTGTTTTCTCATATCCAATAAGATTTGCCGTTGATTTCTCAATTCCTCCATTGGTATATGGCGGGTTATAATAAACTTCCACAACATCTTTTCCAGCTATGTCTCCAGTATTTGTTACCTTCACATCAAGAGTAATTTCTCCATTTTCCATTCTGGAAGATTCCAGTTCCTGGGTAAAATCAGTGTAGCTGAGACCATATCCAAATGGATATTTTACAACTTTGTCATACTCCAGGAATCCTTCCTGTGCAGCAGTTTCATAGAAACGATATCCTACATAAATTCCTTCTACATAGTTTACAAATGTAGGAACGCTTCCGCCGACATATGGATCACTTTCATCAATTTTAAACTCTTCCATATTGTCATATTTGAAGTCTCCAAAATTATTCCATGTAGGTGTTTCTGTTAAATCATATAAGAAAGTATCGGAAGTTTTTCCAGATGGATTTACTTCTCCGCTTATGATTTTTCCAAGGCTGTCAAATCCAGTCTGTCCAGGACCTGCACACCAGAGAATACTCTCAATCTGCGGATAATCCTCCACAAATCCAAGTTCAAAAGTAGAAAGGCCATCATAGACCAGGATTACATGCTCAAAGTTTTCACATACCAGATTGAGCATATTTTTCTCAGTCTGACTCAGTTCCAGATAGTGCTGACCTGTTTCAAAATCATTGTAAGAGTCAGAATTATTTGTATAGGAAACGCTGGACATATCAGTGGGAAGATCGCTTGCCTCTCCACCCCATCTGGCAATTGTTACAATCGCAGTATCAGAAAATTCCTTTGCGTTTTCAATCAGTTCATCTGAATAATCTTCTGCCGGGACCTCCGGTAAAGACCAGTCTGAACCGTAGTCTGCGCGTTCTTTTCCATAATTGGTGTACAGATCTGTTAATTCACCGTTTAACTTGAACCCGGCATCCTCAAGACCTTCCAGCATAGTAACGCGGTCATAAAGATCATTTAAAGCACCAGCTCCGGAACCGCCATAAATAGGATTTACACTTGCCCAGCCAAAGACATTGATGTTTTTTGTATCCTTTAATGGCAGAATACCATCATTTTCCAGAAGAACTGTTCCCTCTGCTGCAATAGTCCGGCAGTCTTCATTGGACTGCTCTGTTGTCTCGTCAGAAACAGTTTCTGCAGCCTGTGTACTTAACGTAAGCAGAGTAGACATTGGACCTGCGCAAATTAGGTTTGCTACGATCACAACGCCAAGAACCATTGCCAGAATCGCATTTCCTCTGACAAGTTTTCTTTTTGGATTTTCCATTTTCTTGCACATAACCGCAGCCACAATGCCAACTACCAGAATTACGGCAATCGCAATGAGGTAAGGTTTGCACATGTTGAGGACGCTGATCACGTCACTCATGTTTAACTTGATCATTTTGTTTTTCCTCCTCCTTTGAGATAGTTGAATCTTATCACAAAAAATTCTGTTTTCCTGATTTTGGTACCAATTGCAGAAATAGGGTACCAATTGTAGAAAAAAATGTGCTATACTCTGGTATAATAAAAAGGACTTAAGGAGGAGAGACATGTTCCAGGCCGCTATTGTAGAAGATGAAGCTGAAATTCTTTCATATCTAAAAAATACTCTAATTGATTCCTTCAATAACCGTCATGTTGCCATAGAATTCGACAGTTTTTCCTCTGGGGAAAATTTCCTGCAAACTTTTAATGAGAATTATCATTATGATGTTATTTTTCTTGATATCGAAATGCCAGGAATTGACGGAATCCAGGTCTGCCGCCACATACGGGCACAAGCACCTGACTCCCTTGTTATTTTTATATCCAACAAAGAAGAGCTGGTCTTCCAGACATTCGAGGTACAGCCTTTCCGTTTTATCCGAAAAAGCGAATATCAGAAACTTCTCCCCGCTCTCGTGGATGCCATATCACAAAAGTTGGAAGAACAGACAAAACACTTGATTTTTATTACAGAACCAGGTTCTGGAGATATTTTTTCCTTTGATATCCGCAATATTTTTTATGTTGAGGCTCAGCGTAAAAACTGTCTCATTGTGACAACCGTGGGCAACAGCATTGTTCAATGCAAAATTTCTGATATGGAAGAATATCTTGTTCCTCATGGATTTATTAAAATCCACCGTAGCTATCTTGTAAATTGCAGACATATTTTTTATATAGGAAAATCTACCCTCCAGCTTACAAGCGGTCAGGAGCTACCTATAAGCCGCGGTAAAGTAGACAAGGTAAAGGAGGGCTTCAGGAGGTTTTATGTTTAATTTTATTTATCATCTTTACCAGACACTTGACTCCGTCATTATTTTTTCATTTCTTTCCTATACCCTGCTGATTCTCTGTGGTCTTAAAAAGAATCATACTGTGGGGCGCTCCATTGCTGTAGGTTCATCCTTATACCTGTTATTCACAATAATAGTGTATCTTATTCTCCGTCTGGAACTTTCTTCCATTTGTCTGAAGCTTACAGGAACTGCCCAAATTCCTTACTGGTTTTATTTCGTATGCACGATCCCTGTTTCTGTACTTTGCGCTCATATTGCCCTGGCGGGTACACTTTTCACTAAACTGGTATATGTCTTATATTTTATGACCTTCACCCAGCTTTATAAAATGGTATGTTCTCCTCTTTACAGTCAGGAATTTTCTATGCAGCCGCATGTTTACCGCACACTTGATATGCTTACAACCCTGGTTTTATACATATTGCTTTTCCTTTTATCAAAACTTTTCCGGAAGATAAAATTATCTACACCCTTTTCCATATCTTGTTTTAAGGGCGTTCTTATCCTTTATTTTCCTATTGGTTTTTTGATTTTTTTCGGAATATCCTCAAGTACACAAATTTACTCCGTAAACCAGATTGCCATTCTTTCTGGCATTTTGCTCACTAATCTGCCTATTATTTATTATTTTCTTGCCACCATCATCCATTCCTACGAAAATCAGCGTAAACTGGATGACGCCCTTACACAGACGCGCACTCAGCTTGCCCGTTACCGCTATTCCCTGGAAGTTCAGGAGCAGGTAAAAAAAGAGCGCCATGAGCTGAAAAATAACTATTTTTATATCCAGACTCTCCTTGCAGATAAAAAATACGATCAACTGGACACCTATATTTCCCAGGCAATTGGGGAAAAAATGAGCAAACTTACGGACATTCAGACAGGAAATACTTTAATCGACTACCTCCTCAACCGAAAAATTCAGGAAGCTCAAAAGTTTCACATCAAAACTTATACAGAAATTATTATTCCAAGCCGGCTTTCTATCAATGAAGAAGTCCTATGCACCATTCTCCTGAATCTTCTTGACAACGCAATCGAAGCCAGCAAACAGGAGGAGACACCGGATATTCAGGTCGTTATCAAATGCGTACAAAATTATTTGCTCTGCAAAATAAGCAACAAAGTAAGCAGTAATATTCTCGCAGAAAATCCCGATCTTGCCACTAGCAAAGCAGATGCTTCCAACCACGGATTAGGTATAAAAATAATCCGCTCTACCATAGAAAGCCAGAACGGGTTGTTGAATTTTGAATATGAAAAAGGATATTTTACTGTCAGTGTAATGCTGCCGTTTAACCAGCCAGTATAAATTTTTTCCACATACTATTATGATTTATTTAACTGTCACAATCACTCTCTGATAAGCCACAGGATTGGTTCCGCCGCCGTCTACACCTTCCATGATGATGTGGATGGTGACGCCTGATTTTGCATCTTCTGGAACTGTAAATGTTGCTGTTTCCTGATTTTCTCCAGAGGCTGTCACTTCAAGTGCAACAGGATTTCCTTCTTCATCCTCCGCTTCCTTTCCAGACAGAAAAAGACGCAAGCCATATTCTTATGACTCACGCCTTTCTGCATAACTTACTTTTCTATTCTTCTGTTTCTAATTCCACTCTCTGTAAAATATCTCTTACAATACCTGCATCTTCAATCAGATTAATTCCAAAACATTTTTTACCTGCGTCCTTCAAAGACGCACCAACATGATATGCTTTCGTTTTATCAAGAATTAAAAATCGATCATGAAATGCTCTTGTGTACTTCACATCCAGTTTAGGATACTGTGCATTAAAGTTATCTACATCTGTTTGAGATAATTTTGTCCGTTGCAGTGTATAAACTGTCACCGCCACATTTTCTTTCTTCTTTGACAAAATATTTAATGTTCCTACATCCACATATCCATCTACTAGAACAATTTCCGTTTCTGCCTTCTGAATCAGTCCTATTAGTAAACTGAACGCATCATATATCTGACCATCAAAAAATATCTTTTGATTAGACTCCTCATGATCTGATATGTACTAAAAATTTGCTCCAGCTTTTCATCTGTCTTTTTCTGATATTCCAGTTGTTTTAGCTCAACGTTACTAATCCTTTCAAACAAAAGTGCATTGTTGGCTATAAACCGTCGCATTTCTACAAATGCACGCATAATACCTATACTTACATTAATTGCCACCTCGCTATGCAATACACTTGCAAGCATGGATATTCCCTGCTCTGTAAATACATACGGTAATGTACGTCTGCCACCATAACCATTTTCTGTTCCACTGCCATTTGAGGTGCCAAATTGGCATTTCAAGTTTTCATATTCATCTTTTGTAAGCTGAAATCGAAAATCTTCTGGAAATCTGGCAATATTTCTTTTAACGGCTCTGTTTAACGCTCCCGTTTCTACCTGATAAAGCATTGCCAAATCACTATCCACCATGACTTGTTTATTTCTTACCACATAAATCAGGTTTTCAATGTCCGGTGGCATGATTTCAACTGTTTGTGTTTCCACTGGTTCCGTTTCTCTTACTTTCTGATCCACCATTCCATCTCCTCTATAACTTGAAATGCCAAACTGGCATTTCAAGTTACTTTACCGCACAATCATTTCTTATGAGTTTCCAAAATCCATGTTCCCATTTTACCCTATTTTTCTCATTCTGCCTACTGCTATTTTTCATACAATAATGAGGTCGCAATCCACGACCTCATCACCTTCATTTAAACATAAATCAATTCCTTGAGAATAATCTCTTCTGCAATCGCTTCGTGTTGATTAGCAGCTTTTACCCATGCCATCTGATCTATTTCTTTATCCAGCAATGGTTCTTTTTCTTCTAACTGTTTCAGAATTACCTCTTCCCGTTCTCTGGCTGCCTTGTCCACTTCCAGAAGATGCT
>OLRB01001428.1_pt1 | contig 10132 bp, 7 predicted proteins | sample 1672751 | NCBI WGS metagenome assembly OLRB01 (sample SAMEA3136720, study PRJEB25190) | human gut metagenome | biome: human gut; feature: human-associated habitat; material: faeces | place: Austria | collected 2013
ATATAGCGTACAACCATCAGCGCAATCTTAAATGTGATGGCATCCTCGAATACGCGAAGATCCAGTCCGGTACTCTTCTGGAGTTTATCCAGACGATATACCAGAGTATTACGATGAATATAAAGCTGTCTGGATGTCTCGGATACATTCAGGTTATTCTCAAAAAATTTGTCGATCGTCGTTAATGTCTCTGCATCAATAGAATCTGGAGAATAATCTCCAAAAACTTCCCTGATAAACATCTTGCATAATGGAAGAGGCAGCTGATAAATCAGTCTTCCAATTCCAAGCTGATTGTATGCGATCACCTGAGCATCTTCATAGAAAATCTTACTGACTTCCAGTGCGATCTGTGCTTCCTTATATGATCTTGAAACATCTTTGATCGTCTCTGCAATGTTACCAATGGCAATCTTCACTTCCTTGATACCATATTCATTCAAGCCCTTCACAATCTCCCTGGCATGTGCTAGGAATTCTGTCTGGCCTTCTTCTCCATTGACTGGTGTCACATATACAATACTCTTCTCATCCACTGCTGTAATAAAATCAGTATCTCCATCTGTCTCAACTTCTTTCATAGCTTCCATAATAGCTACAGCCCCAAAAAGATTAGGTGTTCCTGCTTCATTTTTTTCAGGAGTATTTAACCATATTTCTCTATCATCTAATACAAGATCTACAGTACCACCACCTTTTGAATCTGGTGGGTTCATATTGAAACTTTCCTTTAATCCAATAATTGCACCACTTCCAAATGGAGCATATATTTTATGTCCAGAAAAAACTAAAAAATCTATATTTTCTGAACTATCTTCTTGGCACATAGATACCCTTTTATGAGGAACTAATTGTGCCCCATCAACTATGATTTTACCTCCATATTTATGAATTAATTTGGCTATTCTTTTTATATCATTTATATATCCAGTAACATTTGAAGCTCCTGTTATTGTTATATATTTTATACGTTCCCTATACTTATCCACTAACTCTTCTATATCATTAATATTTATTCTTCCATCTTCACGTACTTCTACATACTTTAAATTACACTTACCTCTCCAAGGTAAATCATTTGAATGATGTTCCATTCTTGTTGTAATTACAATGTCATCTTTGCTATTGATTAATATATTAGATAGCATATTTAATCCATCAGTAGTATTTGCAACAAAAATTGCTGTATAGATATCCTCTGGCGCATTAAAATACTTCAAAAGATAATTTCTACTCTCTTCATATAAATCACTACAATATAATGATTTTTGTCCATCACCCCTTTCAATTGACCCATAATATTCACTTGTTTCTAAAATTTTTTTCATAACTCTTTTAAAAGGCGGTGTAGTCGCTGCATTATCAAAGTTTATAGGAATAATCCTTCCCTTACCTTCTACATTAACCTTTTTATCCAACCCTACAAATAGTTTTCTTAAATCATCCTTATTATCCTTATGCATAACAATTCCCTCCAATACAATATATTCCTTGTTACATCGATTGTTACATCCACTTTCTTGGCACCCTTATTTGTAATATCTCCTTTATAATACTCATATTCTATAAAGTAACATATGTGTTTAAAATACATATATTATTAATAAATTTATTATTTGGAGGGGAATAATGAGTTCAAAAAAAAATAATAAAGACAATGATGATTTAAATTTTATACCTTTAAATATTGATTCTACACTTTCACCAGATGGTTCAAAGTTTCCATTGCTTCTTAATTTTGATGAAATATCACTTTCAGGAATGTACGGTGGAATGTCATTAGGTTTTTCAAATCTTAATGCCACTCCTATTCCATTAGACTTAGTTGGATCAACAACTTCTGTAATTGCACCACTTACACCTTATCCTAAAAATATACCTACTATAAATGATGATAATACCCCTTATACACCTAAAACAAAACAACCTAATAATAATAATAATAATAATGCTAAAAACCAAAACAATAATTCTAACTATCTAGAATATCCAGCGGAATCAGATGATGATTTTCTTCATTCATACAATGAACCATCACTTAACGAAAGATACTTAGATAATCCTGTTAATGCTGTCGATATATTAAGGAATTTCGATCTTTCTTTAGATTATATTTCAACAGATTCTCGTAAAAACAATTGTACTGAAGAAGATGTGAATAAAATTTTTGATATAATTGAAAGTGATCATTCTGGAATATTAGCTACTATGAAAGCCTATAGGGTTCCTTATCCAATAGCAAAGCTATTAATTAAAAAGATTATTAAAATTTCTTTAGACAATTATAATAAGTAGGTGAGTTTTATGGAACAATTTAACAAATCTCTACCTAGAGTAAATACTAATATAAGAATTCTTCATGCTAATCCAACTACATCTAATATAGATGTTTATATAAATGGTTCACTCTTAGCAAGTAATGTTGGATTTGGAAAAATTTCTAAGTATTTTACTATAACACCTGGAGAGTATAACTTTCAACTTTATCTAACAGGCACTTATGATAAACCTATACTTTCTCAAGATATTCAGTTAATTGCCAATGCAAATTATACTATTTCATTAGTTACATTATCTAATAATTTGTTTTTATTTAGGTTAAAAGATGATAATGTTCCCGTAACAAAATCTCAGGCATATTTAAGATTCATAAATCTTTCACACAATTCACCATTATTAACTTTATCATTACCTAATAATTTCATCTTATTTAATGAAGCTGAATATTTAGAAACTACTAGTTACTATCAACTTTCTCCTGGAATATATAATTTTGAAGTATTATTTGCATCTTCAGATGTTACAGCAAAATATATAAAAAATATAACTTTAGTCGGTGGAAAATTTTATACAATCTATATACTTGGAGTATTTAACGGAAAACCAGTTATAGGTTACTTGCTCACTGAAGATTTAATTTAAAAAAAGGAGTTGTTTTTTAAACATCTCCTTTTTTAGATTTGATAAGGTTTTAGTATAATAGTATAATTAAAAGGTATAATTTAAATTGAGGTATTATATCAAAAGCTTATTATAGTCTCAAGTTTAAAGTTTTAAGTTTAAGAATAAATTCAGCTTAACTGAATTTTTAAAAAGTGATACTAAAGTTTTATGTTTGACTTAGCACTTATAACTTTCTAAACTTCACAGTTAAATTTTGATACAGCCTCATATTACTTATAAGACTTCACTATATTACGGAGGAAATTATGATAATACTAAGTTGTAAAGATATATGTAAAAGCTATGGAGTAAGGGATGTTCTTAAAGATATTACCTTCTCAATTAATGAAGGCGATAAAGTTGGAATCATTGGTGCCAATGGTGAGGGAAAATCTACCCTTTTTAAGATAATAACAAAAGAAATATCTCAAGATTCTGGTGAAGTTTTTATAGACAAAAATAAAACACTAGGTTATTTATCTCAAAATTTATCACTTGACTCTGATAAAAATATTTACGAAGAAGCTATTTCAGTTTTTGAAGAAATATTAAATATTGAATCGAGACTTTCATCATTAGAAATAAAAATGAGTGAGCCCTATGATGATAAAAATGCAGCATATCATGAAAAGCTTATTAAAGATTATACTACTCTTCAAGATTTATATTCACATAAAGGTGGTTATGTCTATAAAGGTGAAATTTCAAGAGTATTAAAAGGTCTTGGCTTTACTGAAGATGATTTTTATAAACCAATAATTACATTAAGTGGTGGACAAAAAACAAGAGTTGCATTATGTAAATTGTTATTACGTAAACCTGATATAATATTACTTGATGAGCCTACTAATCACTTAGACTTAGAAGCTATAAGTTGGTTAGAAGACTATATGAAAAATTATAAGGGAACAGTTTTAGTGATATCACATGATAGATTTTTCTTAGATTCTGTTACTACACATACTTATGAAGTAATAAGTGGTAAAATAGAATGTTATAATGTTCCTTATACTAAATTTATAGATTTAAGAAAAAAGAATTATGAAGCTAAACTAAAGGCTTATAATTTACAGCAAGCTGAAATTAAAAGACAAGAAGCCATAATTGAAAAGTTCCGTTCATTTAACCGTGAAAAAAGTATAAGAGCTGCTGAAAGTAGAGAAAAAGCTCTAGATAAAATGGAAAAAATTGAAGCTCCTGCTCATGAAAAAGAAGCCTCTAAAATTAAATTTGAAGCTTCAGTAAAAAGTGGATATGATGTTTTACATATAGAAAATATGGCAAAATCTTATGGTGAAAAAACTTTATTTTCAAATTTAAATTTAGACTTAAAACGTGGAGAAAAAGTAGCATTAATTGGTGAAAATGGCCGTGGTAAAACTACTTTATTTAAAATAATAATGGATACTGTAGAGTCTGATACTGGAGTAAAAGTATTAGGTACTAATGTTAATGTTGGCTACTATGATCAAGAACAATCTGATTTAAATTTAGATAAAACAATTATTGATGAAGTTTGGGATGAATTCCCTAACTTAACAACATCAAAACTTAGAAGTTATTTAGCCTCATTCCTTTTTACTGGTGATGATGTATTTAAAGTAATAAAAACTCTTAGCGGTGGAGAAAAATGTAGAATTAATTTGTTGAAGCTAATGCTCTCTAAATCTAATCTTTTACTATTAGATGAACCTACAAATCACCTTGATATTATGTCAAGGGAGGCTTTAGAAGATGCAATTTTAGAATATGATGGCACATTAATGGTAATATCTCATGATAGATACTTCTTAAATAAAGTAATTGGACGTATACTTGAATTAAAAGAAGATGGAGTAACTGAATACTTAGGAAATTATAGCTATTACCAAGAGAAAAAGCTTAATCCTAGTAGATTTGAAAGTTATGAAGAATTAGCTAATGGAAAAACTAAAACTCAACTTAAAGACGAAAAGAAAAAGAAACGTGAAGCTGAAAAAGAAGCTAAAGCTATGCAACTTAAAATTAAAAATCTAGAAAAAACTATCTCTGAAAAAGAAGATGAATTAACTCAATTGCAAGAACAACTTTGTCTTGAATCAATATATTCTAATCCATCTGAAAGCCAAAGAGTTAATAACGAAATTAAAGAATTAGAAGAAACTATTGCTAATCTTTATGAAGAGTGGGAATCACTAGCTTAAACTTATCTTATTAATAAATGCTTTTAAATACTTAATAAAAAATAAAAATAAGAAATTAGGAATTTTTATCTTAATTTCTTATTTTTATTGTGTTATATACCTTCTTTTATAAAACTCACAAAAAAGGTAGTGTATCTTTTAAAAATACACTACCCTTTTTATTAAGCTGCTTCTACAATACTTTCTGAAGTTTTTTCCTTAACTAAGTTATTAAATATAAATTTTCTTATCATATCCACTGGAATTATTGTGAATGCCATAGCTATTATAACAAGCCAATGTCCTGATGTGATTGGTGTACAACTAAAGAAGTCACCACCAACAATAGTTAATATAACTTGAACTACCACTATAATTCCCATCACCTTTAAAAAGCTTATATTTTCTTTAATATGTTCAAATATATTTACTGTATTACTTCTTACATTGAATCCATTAAATACTGCACAAAGTACAAACATTGAAAAATACGCTGTCATATGCTCTTCTGTATTTGAAAACATATTTACAAAGAATGGAGTCTTTAAGAATATAAAACTTAAGATTGTTACCCAAGCACCAGCAAATAGAATTTGATTCATCATAGTACTAGAAACTATACTTTGAGTTCTTGATTTAGGTTTTTCTAACATATACTTTTTAAGTGCTGGTTCAGAACCTAAAGCTAAAGCACCAAGCCCATCCATAACTAAATTAATCCATAGTATATGTGTAATCTTAAGTGGCTCTTCAATACCAAAGAATGGAGCTATAGCACAAACAGCAACTGCACCTACATTTATTGTTAATTGGAATTTAATAAATTTTAAGATATTATTATAAATCGTTCTACCATAAAGTATAGCATTTTCAATTGATTTAAAATTATCATCTAAAATTACTATTGCACCAGCTTCTTTTGCTACATCTGTACCGCTACCCATTGCAAAACCAACATCTGCTCTCTTTAATGCAGGAGCATCATTTACACCATCACCTGTCATACCACATACAAGATTCAATTCTTGAGCAAGCCTTACCATTCTTGATTTATCTGTTGGTAAAGCTCTAGCAATAACTCTTAAATTAGGTATAATAGACTTAACTTCATCATCAGACATCTTGTTTAACTCTTCAGATGTTAATGCAACATCTGATTTACTTCTTAATAATCCAGCTTCTTTTGCTATAGCAACTGCAGTTTCTTTTCTATCACCAGTTATCATCACAACTTGAATACCTGCATTTTGAACTTCTTCTATAGCTTGTTTAGCTTCTGGTCTTACATCATCTCTGATACCAACAAAACCAACTATAACTAAATCTTCTGGTAATGTATCATCAACTAATTCACTTTCGCTATAAGCAAAAGATAATACTCTCATTGCTCTTACAGCTAATCCATCAATTTTTTCGTTAATTTTATCTTTATTTATAGCTACAACATTTCCATTTTCGTCTATCATCTTAGTAGCTTTAGCAAGTAATCTTTCTGGTGCACCTTTATATACAGTTTTTCCATCTAATTGACTTGCTGAATATTTATTAGCAGAATTGAATCCCTGAGATTTTTCTACTTTAATGTCAGTAAGTTTGCTCATTTCTTCTTGAGTTAAGAAATTTAATAATGCTTTGTCAGTAGCATTTCCACCAATAACTTTGCCTTCAGCATCAAACATTGCGCCTGTATTTTTACCAATACAAAGTTTCATCAGTTCCTTTACCATTGAACCATCTTTATAACTATCTTTTAAATTACCATCAAAGAACTCAACAACTTCTAATTGACCTTTAGTAATTGTACCTGTTTTATCTGAAAATAAAATATTTAAAGAACCAGCTGTTTCTATTCCTATTGGCTTTCTAACAAGTACATTATTTTGTAACATCTTAGAAGTATTTCTCATAAGAACAATAGCAATCATAAGAGGTAACCCCTCTGGAACAGCCATAACCACTATAACAACAGCAAGCATAATAGCTTCTAATACATCTTTAAATATCATTACACCACCATTAGCAAAATAATCAGTAAATCCACCTGCAACAATTACCTTATGACCTAATAACGCTAAAGCTATAACAACTGATCCTATATAACCAAACATAGAAATTTGTGATGCAAGCTTAGAAAGTTTAACTTTTAATGGACTATCTACTTCATCATCAGCCATATCTTCTGCCATTGCACCCATCATTGTTTTCATACCAACTTTAGTAACTTCCATTATACCTTCACCATTAAATACAACTGCACCTCTAAATAAGGAATGTGCATCAACAAAAGTATCGCCAGTTACATCTGCAGTCATTGCAGCTTCTTTATAAGCCTTAGAATCATTAACTGCAAACTTTTTACACTCTTCTGCCTCACCATTAAGAGCTGAATTATCAACCCTTAAATCACCTTGATAAAGATATCCATCCGCTGGAATTTTATCACCACTTTGAAGAATTACCATATCCCCAACAACTAAATCATCAATTTCAATTTCTACTATTTTTCCATCTCTATGTACCTTACATACATCTTTCTTAGTAGAATCTTTTAACTTTCTATACTCATTATCACTTGCCATTTCAGTTTTTGCAGAAATTCCAGTAACAAGTAATACTGAAACAGCTATCCCAATAAGTTCTCCAAACTCTGCATATCCCATAAATGCCATAATAGCCATAATTGCTGCAATTGCAAGTAATAGCTTTATCATTGGATCATCAAATGCACCCTTAAACTTGTCCCAAAACGTTTCTGGTTTAGCTTCATGAATTATATTATCTCCATGGAGCTTTCTACTTTCCTCTACTTGACCTTTATTAAGTCCTTTAATCATTACTTCCTCTCCCTAATATAAATTTACATATTTTTTATAAAATATAGTATATCTACTATATTATCACTTATTATTACATATTAAAAACATTATTAATATATATCTAAAAATATACACGCAAAAGCATCTTTATCTTTTGCATGTATTTCCTTCATTACTGATATAAAGCTAATACTCCATTTAAATCTGCTATTTTACCTTCTCCTACTGCTTTAAATTGCCATTCTGAACCACTTCTATAAAGCTCCGCAAAAATTACTGATGTTGCAGTAGAACCATTTTCTTTCAAATTAAATCTACAAATTTCTTTTTCATTTTGATCTAAATCTATTAATCTCACATATGAATTATTTATCATTCCAAATGTTTGTCTCTTAGCCATAGCTTCATGTATAGTAACAACAAATACAATCTTAGCTATATTAGGATTAATATTTTCTAAATCTATGTTTATAGTTTCATCATCACCTTCACCAGCACCAGTTCTATTATCCCCTGCTAATGAAATTCCTTGCCCTTCTTTATTATTAAAGAATATAACATTTGATACTGTATTGAATTTATTATTTGAATCTAATAAAAAAGCAGCTATATCTAAATCAAAATCAAACCCATTATTTGATATATCCCAACCAGCACCAAGTTTTACTCTTTTTAATCCTGGATTTCTCTTTGTTAAATCTAAAATATCATTTTTATTTAAATTTAAAATTCCTCCTGTTTGAGAAGTACTATTTGAATTTCCTGTTAAATTTCCAAATCCTGAACCTAAATTAATTCCCATTTCTTACACCTCTATTTGTACATATTTGCTAAAGAAGAAACCGTTGCATGTAGTAGTTCTCCTCTTGCTTTAAATTGCCAGCTTCCATTTTTTCTTTCTAACTCTGCAAAAAGTAAAGCGGTATTATCTCCACCATCTTCGGATAGATTGTATCTACAAATTTCTTTATTTCCACTATCTTCATTTAATAATCTAATATAAGCATTTTTCACCTTAGAAAAGCTTTGCTTTCTTGCTACTGCATCATAAATATTAAGAGCAAAAATCACTTTACTACAATTACCTGGTAGCTTATCTAAATTAACTGATATCTTTTCATCATCTCCATCACCTGCGCCTGTTCTATTGTCACCATGTAAATATATACCTTGACCATTTAAATTTCCAAAGTAAATTACTCCTCTATTTATAAGTTTATCATTTTCGTTTAATAATATAGCAATTAAATCTAAATCATAATCAGCACCTAATTTGAAGAAACCTTTTTTAGCAACATCCCATCCCGCTGCTAACATCACATTCTTTAATCCTGGCTCTGTTTTTGTTAAGTCTAAGACATCATTCTTTTTTAAATTCAAAACTCCTACCATATCTTTCCTCCTATAAATTATTTATTTAACCCCTACACGGCATATTTAGTTAATAGTTGCAGTTGAAACTACCATAGTAGTTTCTAATAATTTATATTTTTTAAAGTCTGCTAAAGCAGACTTTATTCATTAACTAATAACTACATATAAAGTCCTAAAATTCCATTTAAATCAGCAATTTTACCTTCTCCAATAGCTTTAAATTGCCATTCACCACTTTGTTTGTACAACTCTGCAAAAATTACAGAAGTAACAGTTGATCCATTTTCTTTTAAATTAAATCTACAAACTTCTCTTTCATTATGTTCTTCATCTAAAATTCTTACATATGAATTTTCAACCATTCCAAAAGTTTGTCTTTTAGATTGTGCTTCGTGAATTGTAACAACAAAAACTATTTTTTGAACATGTGGCGAAATAGCTTCTAAATCTATTCTGATTCTTTCATCGTCGCCCTCACCTGCACCAGTTCTGTTATCACCTTCTAAGTAAATTCCTTGCCCCTGCATATTATTAAAGAATATAACATCATCTGGAATATTTTGTACTTTGCCATTTGCATTTAATAAAAATGCTGCTATATCTAAATCAAAGTCTTGCCCTATTGTTGCAACATCCCAACCAGCACCTAATATTACCTTTTTAAGCCCTGGATTCTTCTTAGTCAGATTTAACACATCATTCTTTTTTAAATTTAAGGCATTAACATTGTTATTACTTGAACCTGAGTAAATATTATTCATCATTGAACCTAAATTAATTCCCATTTTTATACCCCCTTAGGATTTAAGTATTATTTATAATTATCTTATGTGATAA
>OLRB01001429.1_pt1 | contig 10112 bp, 11 predicted proteins | sample 1672751 | NCBI WGS metagenome assembly OLRB01 (sample SAMEA3136720, study PRJEB25190) | human gut metagenome | biome: human gut; feature: human-associated habitat; material: faeces | place: Austria | collected 2013
AGGTCAGTCGCTTATGCGGCTGGCCTTTTTTCTTGTTGTGGCAGCCTGTTTTAGGGCTTGTGGCAGATTTGTGGCAGTAACCCATGGCAAACACAGAGAATCAGGCAGCGGGAAGAAGGCCGAAGATATCCTTCGGCAGCTCGGCCAAATCGCCCCATTTCTCCGAGGAACCACCGTCGTCTCCCGGCAGGAAGTGCGCATAGATCTTGTACGTAATCTCAATGCTTTCATGGCCGAGCCTGCTGGATACGTACTGAATCGGAACGCCTTTTTTCAGAAGCAGAGAGGCGTGAGTGTGGCGAGTTCCATGCAGCGTGAGGTCGAATGACTTGTGCTGGGCGAAGCGGCTGAAATCGCTCGTGAATTTCGACGGGCGGTAGAGCTCGCCGAGGTCGCTGCAGAACACGGGTGTGTCCTCGTCCTGCTCGATGTCGTTGTACATCAGGCGATAAAGCTGCATCTGCTTGTGATGGCGCAGGAATTCGACCGTCCCCTCGGGAATGGTGACGTCCCTATTCGAGCGGTTGCTCTTGGGTAACTTCTCCTCCAGGGTCTCGCCGCAGTAGGTGTCCGTCGAGCGTGCCTCGGCGAGTGCGCGACGGACGCGGATGACGCCCTCATCGAGGCTGACGTCGCGCCATCTGAGGGCGCACAACTCACCGCGCCTCATACCCGTGTCGAGCGCGAGGTTCGTGGCGGCGGCGAAGCGGTAGTCCGGGCATCCGAGCAGGGCGACCTTCATGCGGCACAACTCGTTTTCATCGATGACCCGAACCTCCTTCTTCTCCTTGGACGGGACGTCCACAAGCTCACAGGGGTTGGACTCGATGTATTCGAGGCGGCGTGCGCGCTTGAGCGCGGTCTTCAGAAACGAAAGGGCTTTCTGGCAGGTGTTGCCAGAGAGGGGCTTGCCGTTGACCCCTCCGCTCTGTCGCATCCATGCCAGCTGGTCCTCGATCATGTAGGGCTTCAAGTCTTTCAGCAAAGTCGTGCCGAGCCTCGGTGCCCAGCGCGTCTCGACGATGTCTCGGTAGCCGCGGATCGTGTTGGCGCTCAGGTGCTTCACGTCGTGCAGGTACGCAACGTGGTCGCGCAGGAACTCCTCAAGGGTGATGTTGTCGCGGTCCACGCGTGTGCGGGCCGTCATGAGCTCCACGCGCCACTCGTCCAGTAGGCGTTTTGCCTCGGTCTTGGTGCGGCAGTGGACGGTTTTGCTCAGGCGCTTGGAGGGCTTGCCGTCCTCGCTCACGCTGACCCTGAGCAGCCAAGAGTCCTTGCCGCGCTTCACGGGGGCGTAGCCTTCGCTGACTGTTCTCATATCTGTTCACCTCCTTAAAGTGCGTTGAGGGCCGATGGTGCTATCTCAAACCGATTACTCGGTAATGAGCCCTTGGGACTTCTTCTTGCTATAGGAATTGGCGCAGCTGCGTTTACAGAAGCGGGTCTTCTGAATCACCTTGCCCGGCTTCTCCTCGCGGTATTTTTTGAAAATCCGCCCGCAGTTATCGCAGATGCGCCATTCGGCGGGGTCGTCGTAGAGGAGGCCGAATTGGGAGATGATTGCCTCGCTGAGGCAGCCGTAGGAATGCGTGTCCGCCGGTCTACGGTGAGATTTCTTACACGCATGGGACCAAGCGGCGAGAGGCCCGCTACTGTCACCTTCGGCTTCGTCGGGAGTTCCGCCTGTTCCATCAAAGCGATACGAGAGAAGAGAGTTCGCTAGGAAGGAGATTGCGGTGTTTGATGCGACCACCAGTCCATCCGCAAGGGTTGAAGTATAGCTCTCCCGCGTGTTGAAGCCTGCATCCTTACCTTGCTGCACTATCGACCTGAATTCTGGACTCTCGAGAATGAGCGTATCGTATGACTTAAGGCGAGTGTTTTTCAACAGAGCGTCGCTGTTGGAGAGAAGGAAAAAGCCAATACCGCTCTGCGCCATGTGTGAGCGATCGCAAAGGTAATCGGCGACATTGCTGGCACCCCAGGTGTCGGTGTTTTCCAAACCATATGCGACGGCGGCAATCAGGGCGGTCGATACCTGAAGGGCTCGTATTGTCTGAATTACCTCTGCTTCGGAGATGGCCCCCACGACCGAGTGGTCATTCAGGTGGATGCGGCGAGCTTCCTCGGAGAGAAAGTACGGCCTGCGTCCCAGTAGCGTTTTGTCGTCTTCTGAGTAGGCGCTACTGAACAAGGGGGCGCCTGCGGCGGACGCGCTCTCGCTGGTCAGAATGTCCCGTTCGTTCCTAAACGGCTGAAAATCTGTCTTGAAAAGTTTGAAGCGTCTGCGGAAAAGAGAGAGACGCTGAGCACCGTCATAGCCGCTGGAAACGGGGAAGCCGTAACGCTCGCAGAAGCGAACGATGCTCTCGGTGCGATCGACGTTGACCTTCTGAAGGATGCTTGCGAAAAACTCGTTTTCCAGATGTTCGAATTGCATGACGGTTGGCTCACCGCGCTCGACATAGTATGCGAAACGCTCGCCGTCGGTGCTGGTACCCCACAGGCGATCAAAGCTATAGCGCAGCCACGGTTTTACGGCCTTGATGTCAAGTTTGATGGGCTTGCGGCACGAGAACGGTAACCGCTCATAGTTAACTAATGGACTCAAAAGATAATCCAATCCAACTATTGACTTTACTTCCAAGTGTATGATACCACATAATGGATTCAAAACATATATAAGTCCATAAATCGGAGGATAAAATGGAAAAAGCGGAACAAAAGGGACCTTGTCTCCCCGACGTGCTCCATGTGGCCGACGTCGCCAAGTTTCTCGGCTTGCATGAAAAAACCGTTTACACGTATGTTCGCGAAGGCAAGATTCGTGCGATCCGCTGTGGGCGCAGTTATCGCATCCGTTGCGAGTGGGTTTATGACTTTCTCGATTCCGAGAGCGCTTTCAAGGGCTAGGTCCTTTATGGGCGGGGCGTGGACGAGAAATTATGAAACCGAAGCAGATGTCATTGCACCGATTCTGGCGAAATGCGGAGGTGCCGCTGGCGCTCTGTATCTCTGGCTTCATTCGCGCGTTTTTGCGTGCAGAAACAACATCGGGATAAGCATGGAGAAGCTTGCTGTGGCAATCGGAGTGAGTCGCAAGACGCTGTGGAGCGCAGCAAATGCCCTCAAGGACCACGGGGTCATAACTTTTGAGACGAGGCGGGGAAATGGCGGCGGAACGGTGTTTCACCTAACCAGTCTTTCGGAGTTCAAATGTGAAGCGAGAGACCCGTTAAAGGTGGAGGGCACTACACGTTGCAGGGGCTCAAATGGGAATGAAGCTACACGTCAAACTGGAAGTCCGGGACGCCTAACTAAGAGCGGAGACTTTTATTTAGACACCAACAAAGAGGGGCCCAAATATGACCCGTTGATTTCTCTGCTGGACCGCGTGGATGGGGAGATGCCATGAACGAGAAGCTTGTCGTCGTGAAGAACACAATCTCCAGCGAAGACTTCGTCGCCCAAATGAAGAAGATGAGATGTGCGGGCAACGGCGGCAGGGAGAAGGAGTTTGATCTCGAAGAGAAGCTCGTGAAAGCGGGCGTGCCCGAGGTGGTTATCAAGGTCATGGTGTCCGAGGGCTTTGACGAGTGTCGCATTCCTCTGGCAGTGAAAAAATGGGTAGGGGGATACTCTGGAAAGGGGACTTCCTCGTTGTGGCTTAGCGGCGGGAGCGGCGCAGGCAAGAGCACTACGGCAGCATGGGTGGTTAAAGAGATTGTTGAAGCGTCGGAGGAGCCCGAATCTTTGGCAGATGATTGCATATTCGTGGCTGTTTCCGATTTGGTTCATGGAACGTGGATGGGTTCAGGTCTTTACGGCGAGGAGAATAAGTGGAGGCTCATCGAGCCGCTGACGACCTGCCCCCTTCTAGTCCTAGACGATTTGGGCTCGTGCGTAAGGCAGGGAAGGGAAGAATGCTCGGTCGTCCGCGAGGTGGTTGATAAGCGTTGGGGCCATATGCTGCCTACCATCTATACCACCCAATATGGGCTTGAGGAGTATTGCAGCTCGCTCGTGAAGGCGGGTGCAGACATTCACGATACAACTTCAATGGCCAACAGGATCATTGCTTCTCTTGGCAATTACGTGGGAAGAGACGACAGGCTGGTTAAACAGCACTTCGTCCCGATTCGTTGGCCCGGGTAAGAGGACGTGATGCGCGCCTCCTGTTTTAGAATTGGGAGAGGTCAATTCTACGGAGGTAACCATGGCAGGGACAAAAGCCGACGCCGAGGCGTTCGCCAAGCGCTGGGCGGGTAGGGGCGACGAGACGCAGGAGGGCCGCTCCTATTGGATCGACCTGTTCCAGAACGTGTTGGGCGTCGAGGATGCCATCGAGCGCCTGAAGTTCGAGGTTCCCGTGCACACGGATTCCGGTTCGTCCCACGCGGGCTACATCGACGTCCTCATCCCCAGTGCCAGCGCTCTCGTGGAGATGAAGGGCAGGGAGATCGACCTAGACAAAAAAGAGGTTCGTCAGGGCCGTGAGGTCACGCCTGCCGAGCAGGGCAGGGGTTACGCTGTTGGCCTGCCGCTTAACCAACAGCCTCGCTACGTCATCGCCTGCAACTTCCGTGAGATCCGCGTGTACGACCGCAACGCCAACCCGCTGTGCGTAGGTGACGAGTACCTATCCCTAGAGTTGGATGACCTGCCCAAAAACCTCCCCGCCTTGCAGTTCCTCAAAGGTTCCGGCGAGGCACCGAAGAGCGTCCAGCGCGCCGTCTCCATCGAGGCGGGCCGCATCATGGGCAAGATCCACAACGAGATTGCGGGTCTGTACCACGACCCGGACAGCGAGGAGAGCCACCACGCCCTCTCGGCCCTTTGCACCCGTCTCATGTTCCTCATGTTCTGCGAAGACGCGGGACTGATCGAGCCCGGCCTCTTTCGCGACTACATTGCGTCGGTGGACGGGGCGCATCTCCGCGGCGCGCTCATCGAGCTCTTTGGGTGGCTCGATACCGACGACGATGCCCGTAAGGCGGAGTACCCCAGTGAGCTCCTTGCCCGCTTTCCCTACATGAACGGCGGTCTGTTCCGGGAGCGTATTCAGATACCCCAACTGAGCGATCAGGTGCATTACGAGATACTTGTCTCAGGCTGTCAGGAGTTCGACTGGTCGGGCGTCGACCCCACGGTCTTCGGCTCCATCTTCGAGGGCGCGCTCAGCCACGACACGCGCCGGTCCGGCGGCATGCACTACACGAGCCCGGAGAACATCCACAAGGTCATCGACCCGCTGTTCCTCGACGGGTTGAAGGAGGAGCTCGACGACATCCTCGCGAAGCAGAACCCGAGCGCCCGCACCCGAGCCCTGCGCGCCTACCATGATAAGTTGGGGGGCCTCACGTTCCTTGACCCCGCGTGCGGGTCGGGCAACTTCCTCACCGAGACCTACATGTGCCTGCGCAGGCTGGAGAACACGGTCCTCATGGAGCTGCAGCGCGGCGGCCAGGCCGAGATCTCGTTCGAGGAGGCGGAGGAGGAGAGCCCCGTCAAGGTGACGCTCGCCAACTTCCACGGCATCGAGGTCAACGACTTCGCCTGCTGCGTGGCGCGCACCGCCCTGTGGATCGCCGAGAAGCAGGCCGACATCAACACTGCCAAGGTGGTCAGGCGCGTCTACGACGAGCTGCCGCTCAGGGAGTACGGAACGATCATCCACGGCAACTCCCTGCGCGTGGATTGGGCCGACGCGGTGCCGGCTTCAGGTCTCGACTTCATCATCGGCAACCCACCGTTCATCGGGTACTCGAACCTCAATGACGCCCAAAAGGCCGACCGTGCCGAGATCTTCGGCAAACCCGGCGGCGTCCTCGACTACGTGGCCTGCTGGTACAGGAAGGCGGCGGACTTCACGCGCGGGTCTCATACGCGCTGCGCGTTCGTTTCGACCAACTCCATCTGCCAGGGGCAGCAGGTGGAGCCGCTGTGGAAGCCGCTGTTTGACGACGGCGTGGAGATCGACTTCGCCCACAAGACGTTCGTGTGGAACTCCGAGGCGGCCGACGAGGCGCACGTCCACGTAGTGATCGTCGGCTTCTCAAGGGAGGCTACGACGCCGAAGGTTCTTTTCGCAGGTGATTCGGCCAGGTTGGTAGACAACATCAGCGGGTATCTGTCGGCAACCCCCAGCATGTTCGTGTCTCGCAGATCGAAGCCGATATGCGATTCCCCGAAGATGGTCCGGGGCTGTCAGCCCACCGACAACGGCCAGCTCATCCTCACCGAAGGGGAGAAGAACGACCTTGTGTCCGCCGACCGATCGGTCGAAAAATGGATCAGGCCCTTCTCCATGGGCGCGGACTTCATCAACGGAAAGCCCAGGTACTGCCTATGGCTCAAGGACGCGACCCCGAAGGATCTTTCATCCATGCCGCGCGTCATGGAGCGCGTGCGGGCTGTCGCTGAGTACCGTTCGGAATCGACTAAGGCCGCGACCCGCAAGAAGGCAGAGGCCCCCTGGTTGTTCGACGAGATCAGGGAAACAGGTCGGACGTACATTGGTGTTCCTGCCGTTTCTTCAGGACGCCGTAAGTATGTTCCCATGGGATTCGTCGACAACGGTATGATCCCGGGCAACAAGCTCTATTTCGTTCCGGATGCCACTATCTACGATTTCGGAATCCTCATGTCTCAGTTCCACAACGCCTGGATGAGGATGGTGGCGGGTCGCCTCAAGAGCGATTACAACTATGCGAACACGATTGTCTACAACAACTTCGTCTGGCCCGATCCGTCGGACGCCGCTCGCGCCGAGGTCGAGAGGTGCGCGAGCGCGGTCCTCGACGCCCGGGCGACCTATGAGGGTTCCACGCTCGCGGACATGTACGACCCGGACAACGACTTCCTCTATCCGGCGCTGACCAAGGCCCACAAGGCCCTCGATGCGGCCGTGGAGGCCGCCTACGGGGTCGACTTCAAGGGTGACGAGGAGAAGATAGTGGCTCACCTATTCAAGCTCTATGCTGAAAAGGTATCCGAAGATGGGAGATAGCCGCCCGGAGTGGGCCGATGCCTTTGATGGGATCAAGGCCCTGGACAATTCATGGGCGTCCCGATTTAAAGCATCGATTGAGCCTCTTGACGTGCCGCTGGGAATGGCGAGTCGCGTATCAGAGATACGCGACTCGATCTTGCCTCTTCAGAAGATGAGTTTTTCCTTGCCCGTCCCCCCTTCAACGATGGAGGCGATGTCATCGTTGGGGAGTGTTTACAGCAATGCCCTGCTTGATGTGTTCTCGGACATCGGGGCATCGCTTCGGGCAACGATCGACACCGCCTCGATTTTCCAGGGCATCTCAGATTCCCTGCAGCCGCTCTACGATCGCCTGGCCGCACTGAATCTTGATCTGGACTGGAAGGGTTTGAGGCAAGGGTATGTAGGCTGGGGCGATTTAGGATGGATTGTCCCGCGAGAGATGAGCTTCTCGGAAATACGAGTGGTTCCCCAGTCTCTGGAGGAGGCCGACAAGGCGTGCATGCGTTACTTCGGGAGGAGCGATCTGGAGGCATTGTTCGAGCGACTGCGTGACGGGTCGCATAAGAAAAGGGATCTGCAAGAGGCAGTGGAGCTCTTCAATGAACATCGGTATAAGCCTTGCGCTATGATGCTGTGCGCCCTGATCGAAGGGGAGCTGATCAGGATTGGCGGCCGGGTGCAGGGCAGGGGAAGGAGAAGCGGCAGGAGGACGATCGGAATGATATCCGAGCGCGCCATTGAACGAGAGGCGTGCCTCGCGTTCACGCTCGAGAACTATTCCAAAGTGTGGGACTATTTCTATAAGGACGGCAAGGACTTCAGTCGCGAGCGGGAGGGCGAGCTCAACCGCAACTTCCTGCTACATGGCATGATGTACAAGCCGGTCAGGAAAAAGACCTGCGTCAAGTTGTTCTGCCTGCTGGATGCGACTGTGGAGCTGCTCCCCATGGTTGCTGAATTCTGAGTCGGTTGACCGCGGGCGTCGGGGCGGCGTGCGGCCCCTGTGTGACGGACGGTGGATTTGCCATGCGGTCATGGCCCGAGGCTAATGCCCCGAGGACTCAATCGCCTTTCTTCCGATGCGCCCATTTGGGCACCAGCTTCAGCAGCCTGGGGAGTCTTGTGGGGGTCTCCCGCTTGCTCATCAATAGGTTCGCACGAACCAGAATCTCATCCCACGGGATTACCTTGCGGATTCTGCCGCATGCGCTCCGGTAATCTCCTGCGGTCTCGGCCGCCTCGAAGGCACGCTGGACGGTTGCCTTGGGAACGCCGACAGCCTCCGCAATCCAGAGTAGAGAGGCGGCGTTGCATAGGCGTCCATAGCAAGTCCTCGCGCTTCCGTTCGGCGTCTTGCGCGAGTATGATCCGCTTCCGCTTGTCTCGTTTGACTCAAACCAGATGATCATGTGCTCGCGCTCATCCTCGCCGCTCTTGTCAGGGGAGTCGTGTATTTCCGAGATATAGCGGTCGGAGATGGGGTAATGGGCCTTCCTGCTGCGGAGGAGTTCGGCGAATTCCCGGCAAGTAAGCTCCTTACCTGACTGCTCCACGCGATCCTCCCAACAATCGGAATGCCCGTCGGCTATCGGGCCATGCGTCAATTGTAATCGGGTGCGCAGGGAGCGTCGCAAATCGGCGTCCCCTACGGTCGGGTGATCCCGCCGCGAGGTTTCCCGACGAACCATCTCCCGTCCTGGCGCCAAACGGTCCTGACCTTTTCGGACTTGCCGATGAAGACGTCGAACCTCTCCACGAGGTTGCCGAAGGCGGCCCGCCCGTGCTCCACGTGGCGGGCCGTCGACCGTATGGGGAAGGAGCGGCCGTCGGGCCAGATGAGCCTGAGGGGGACGTCGGCGCGCTCGTAGAGGCCCCGGGGCGCACACTCCACCTCGACGTAGACGCGGTCGCACTCCAGCGGTATGCCGCAGGTCCCCGCGAGGTCCTTACCCCTGTACACGGCCGCCGTCCAACACGGAGAGGCCCGCGAAGGGGTCGTCCGCCTCGAGCCACTTCCCCTCGGCGTCGTCCCAGGCGAGGGTCTTGAGATGGGACCCGTCCCCGTCCTGGACGTCCCAGGTGATCTCCGGGTCCTCGAACCGGGGCCCGGCGCACATGAGGGGGCCGAAGTCCTGGATGACCATGGTGACGGCGATGTCGACCTTGCCGCCCTCGACGTCCAGCGTCATGAATAGGACGTAGGCCCTGGCGTCGAGCATGGGATCGCACGGATCGAGGGCGTACGGGACCTCCTCGGGGAAGGGGGTCCCCGGCAGGGCCCTCGCCATGAAGGATGAGAGCCACAGGGTTATCTCCCTGTCGTACTTGAAGTGTGCCACGAACCGCATGGTGCCTCCGATCGCATCCGCCTACCGACATTCTAATCCGGTCGAGGCACGTTGCCGCATGAGTGCGCGGGCGAGAGACCCCGCCTGAGGCCCCCCGGTTGCGCCTCCGCTGCGCGGCCTCAAGGGGCCGCGCGGAACCCCGCACAAATCGTCCGCTGCGCTCCCGATTGGTGGAGGTTGCCGCGCAGCTCCCTTGACCCCTCTTCGCTGCGGCGCGGCTTTGCAGGGAGCAAAGCCAAGGCGGCCGCAGGCGCCGCCAAAGGCTTTGCCCGCAGGGGCGAGAGGATTTGGCCCACGGGGGCCGGAAGGGAGGCAGAGATGCAGGAGCTCATGCCGAAGGAAGTGGCGGCGACGGTGCCGCCGCTGTACGCGACCGAGCACGAGGACGACCCCGTCGCGCGCGTGAAGCTGTTCAGCCGCGCGTGGACGTGGTACGTGACCGAGTACGATCCCGCCACGGGGGAGGCGTTCGGCTTCGTCGAGGGCTTCGCCGACGAGTGGGGGTACTTCGACGTCCGCGACCTCGAGGCGATGAACCGCGCCAAGGGCTACAACGTCGTCGAGCGCGACGAGCACTTCGAGCCCGCGCCGGTGAGCAAGGTCAGGCGCTGAGAGCGTGGGGGCGGGGCCGAGGGCCCCGCCCCGTGTCAGCGGAAAGGAGGAGGAGATGCGCGAGGGAAAGAGGCACGGGAGGTACGTCGTCTGCGAGCGAGGGCTGCTCCGCCCGTGCGCGCAGGCGCTCGAGGGCGGGCCGTCGTGCGGCTCGAGCG
>OLRB01001444.1_pt1 | contig 10042 bp, 10 predicted proteins | sample 1672751 | NCBI WGS metagenome assembly OLRB01 (sample SAMEA3136720, study PRJEB25190) | human gut metagenome | biome: human gut; feature: human-associated habitat; material: faeces | place: Austria | collected 2013
TTCATTTCAGGCCGCCCTCGAAAGTCCATTCAGAATTAAAATCCATACAGCAATCCCACCACCTGCTGCTCTCTGTAATCTCTTTTAAAACCTACTCTTCTTTCTCATCGGTTTTGCTTTTGATAGTTTTTATTCTAACGTCCATTTCTGAATTTGTCAAGCACTTTTTTAAGGTAAAGTGATGATTGAATGAACTGTTTTATGTATCCGTTCTTTTACCTCTACTATTCCTACTCTCCTGCATTTTCATATCCATATGCCTTACATAGTATTTTACTTTTCCTAACTGAGCAATGCTGACACTAAATTTACGAATTCCTACTGAAAGCAAATGTTGCAAACACAGAATATCTGAAACTGCTTCTCCGCAAACACTTACTTCTATTTTTTGCTTTTTACATGCCTTCACTGTCATTTCTATCATACGAAGCACAGCTGGCTGATTGGCATCATATAATTCATGGACTTCTAAATTTCCTCTATCAGCTGCCATCACATATTGAGTCAAATCATTTGTCCCGATACTCATAAAATCAACATAAGAAGCAAAGGTATCTGCCATTATAGCTGCTGCAGGTGTCTCTACCATGATTCCCAATTTTATATTTTCGCTAACTGGACAAAATTTTTGGACATTTTTCTTTACTTCTTCAAAAAGTTCTTTTGCTCTGCAAAATTCATCCAGTGTAGAAATCATAGGAAACATCAGGTAAAACTCTCTTCCTTCTGCTGCTTCTAATAAAGCTTTCAACTGTGTACAGAAAAGTTCTTTCTTTTTTAAACAAAGACGAATTCCACGATTCCCTAAAAAAGGATTTTCTTCTTTTATCAAATGTAAATATGGAACGTTCTTATCTCCCCCTATATCCAAAGTACGAATTGTCAAAGGTTTTCCGTTTGCATAAGCAAATGCCTTTTGAAAATATTCTTTTTGTTCCATAAAATCCGGCATATTTTTCCGGTCTGTATAAAGAAATTCTGTACGTAATAATCCAATTCCATCCCAATTTGAGATTTCCTTTTTTTCGAAATCTTTCGGATCTCCTATATTGATCCCCAGCTTCACCACACAGCCATCTTTTGTAACTGCCGACTGATTTTCTTCCAAGCTCATATTTTTTAGTAAAGCTTCATATTCCGATACCTGCCTTAAAAAACTTTTTCGTACGGATATATCAGGTTCCAAAATCACATTGCCTTTTTCTCCATCCACTAGCACAAAGCTTCCACATTTATTCACCTTTTCTGCTAAAATACCCAGCACTACAGGAATTCCCATTGCCTTTGCAAGAATCACTGTATGTGATGTTAATCCCCCTTTTTCAAGGATAATCCCCGCGATTCGCTCCTGAGGCAACTGCATAAGGTCGGCTGGCGACAGTTCTTTTGCCGAAATAACAAGTTTTTCATAATTCTGAGGAATTTGTATTTGTTTCCGATTCCCAGTAACAAATTGAAGAAGCATCTCTTTCACTGCACGGACATCCTCTGCTCGCTGCCGCATATATACATTCTCCATTTGATCAAATACAGCTGCCGCCTGTTCATACTCTTCTTCTATTGCAACATTCAATGTTTTTCCTGCTTCTACCCTTTTTTCTATTCCATTTTTGATACATACATCTGATAACAGCATTTCATATGCTTCTAAAATTTGTCCGCTATCTTTCGGTATCATCACATCCTTTTGTTCTGAAATACTCCGTAAATACAAGCTGCAATCAGAAATCGCCTCCTGTAGATTTCTTTGTTTTCCTTCATGAATGGTGTGAAAAACTGCCAGGACACCTTGTCCATATCCACCAGCTGCAGGAATTCCTTGAATCTTTTCCATAAACTTACTCTCCAATACCTGTATTAAGCATTCCTATATCATGCGCAAACTGATTTCTCTTCTTAAAATTAGAAGCTTTTCCCACAGAACCACTAAGTCGAATAAAATGTCTGGTAATCTCCTTAGCTTTTTCTTCTACATCAATTAACATCTGAAGGTAGTCATATCTAGGATTTTCTTCTAGAACTTTTGCAGTGAAATCTCTGCAGTAGTTAAAGATATCCGTACAAATATTAATTTTATTGATTCCTGCCTCTACTGCTTTACAAATATTTTCATCTCCTGCTCCAGATGTTCCATGTAATGCTATTGGCACATTAGTTACACATTTTACCTGTCGTATAATATCAAAATTCAACTGTGGTACATATCCATCTGGATACTTTCCATGAGCTGTGCCACACGCAATTGCTAAAGAATCCACATGAGTTGCTTCCAAAAATTCAATGACTTCTTCTGGTTTTGTATACATAGAAGCATCTAACCCATCCATTGTTGCTGCCTGTCCCACATGTCCAAGTTCTCCCTCTACAGCCACTCCCTGGACATGACATAAATCTACAATTTTTTTTGTTCTTCGAATATTTTCTTCCATATCATAAGCAGAAGCATCTATCATAATAGAAGAAAATCCTTGACGAAATGCATATGTAATTTTATCCCAGTCTCTTCCATGATCCAGAATTAAAGCCACTGGTACATTTGTTTCCTCTGCTAATGTTTTAATCATAGGAACCATAACCTCTGGTCTTGCATGTCTTGTCATCTGTGCTTGTCCCATCAAAATAATCAGCGGTGCCTGCTCTGCATCGGCTGCACCTATCAGCCCTCTTGCTAATTCCAGATTCACTGCTGATGCAGCAATAACTGCATATTGATTCTTTACTGCATCATCTAAAATTGTCTTAATATCCGTATACATAATGATTTCCTTTCATATCTTAAAAATTCATATTAAGCTGATCCATACTGATATCTTCTTCCTCTACTTCTGGCTTCTCTTCTTTCTGCAATGGTTTTACCACTGTAAGGATTGCCGCAGTAATACAAGAACCTATCACCATTGCTAAAAGAAACATCCATGGTTTTTCCATCAATGGAACTACAAAAATCCCACCATGAGGAACCGTACTTGAACAGCCCCATACCAATGCAAGCCCTCCTGCAACTGCTGATCCTATAGCACTTGCCGGTATAACACGAAGCGGATCGCTTAAAGCAAACGGTAAACATCCCTCTGTAATAAAACATAATCCCATTGGAAACGCTGCTTTTGCTGCCTCGATTTCCTGTGCCGTATATTTTTTTCTTCTACAAATCAAAACAGATAATGCAATTCCAATAGCCGGAGTCATACCTCCTATAATTTTACAAGCTTCTGGTCCATAAATGCCATCTGCCATTAAAGCATTTGCAAACATAGAAGCGGTCTTTCCCATTGGACCTCCCATATCAAATCCAATCATGCCTCCTATTAATGCTCCAACCGTAAATTTTGATCCTCCCTGCATACTATTCATCCAATTTAATATCGCTTCCATTAATTTTGCCAACGGAATTCCTACTATTAAATACATTACTAAGCCAACTATTAAAGTAGATAACAATGGAATAATCAGTACCGGCATAAGTCCCTGCATCCAACTTGGTACTTTCAAATATTTTTTCAAAAAAAGGATGAAATATCCAACTAAAAATGCTGCAATTACACCGCCAATAAACCCCGATTTAATCTCTACACAAACAAGTCCTAAAATCAATCCTGGAGCAATTGCTGCACGGTCTGCAATCGAATAAGCCACATATGCACAGATTACTGGAACAACCAACGACATTGCTGCACTTCCCATGGAATTGATCATATATGGAACTGTTCCTACAGCCTCACCTACTAATGCTCCTCCAAAAATCTTTGCAATAGCCTGCAAAAGCCCACCAGCTGCTACCAAAGGAATCATATAAGAAATTCCTGTCAATAAATGTTTTTTTACCTTATTCCACATACCCACTCCTCCTATTTTCCACTTATTTTCTCTGCGATCTTCTGCAATACTGACTTTGGTGATTTTACTGCGTAAGATACCGGCATTTCTACGATCCGTTTATCTTGAAATCGTTCTTTTCCACGAATACCAATATCTGTTGCCAATATCACTACATCTGCCGCTGCAATTTCATCTTCTGTTAATTCATCTTCCAAGCCCATACTTCCCTGTGTTTCTATTTTAATTTCATATCCTAATTCTTTTGCTGCCTGAATCAATTTTTCTTTTGCAATATATGTATGGGCTATTCCTGCTGTACATGCTGTAATTCCTACAATTTTCATAGTTTTTCCCCCTTTTACCCTACTAAAGCCTCTATCAACTCTTCTGAAGATTTACTGTTCTTAAGTTTCTCACCTGTTTCTTCCCAAGCTAATTTTCTCGCAATCTCAGACATCAATTTTAGAAAATAATTTCCTTTGTCTTCCATACTAACAGCAAATAAAATCAATATCTGTACAGGTTTATTATCCAACGACTCCCATTCAATTGGATTTCTTAATTTTACTATCGAAATACAAGTTTTCTTTACTGCTTCTGACTTCCCATGTGGGATTGCAATTCCATTTCCAATGCCAGTCTCTCCTTGCGCTTCTCTCTCGTACAATGCCTTTTTAAATTCTTTTTCGGAATCTATACTCCCATCCGAAGCCAATAATTTAGCAATATAGGAAAAAGCATCCTCTTTATTCGATACATCTAATTCCAAAACTACTGCATTTCTATTAATTACTTCTTTTAAATTCATCCATGCCACCTCAGCTATCCTTGCTCTATTAAATCTACCAGTGTTCTTACAGCTATCTCCTCATCGATACCCTCTGCCTCTATTTCAAGTTTATCTCCCTTACAGGCTCCCATAGAAAGTATCATTAAAATACTTTTTGCCTCAAAGGATTGCCCTCCTTTCCACACTTTTATTTTGCTGTCAAACATAGATGCAGCCTTACAAAAAGTCGATGCTGGACGTGCATGTAATCCTTCTTCACTCATTACAATTGCTTTGCTTTTTACCATTTATGATTCCTTTCGTGTTAATCCATTTAAAAACTCTGCTATTTCATTTTTATCTTCCATTTCTTTTAATCTTTCAAACTGTGCTTTTTCTTCCAGAAGTGATACCAAATTAGCATAGAATCGAACAATTGCATCTCTAGCTCCACATTCTTGTCGCAAATTCAAGGCCAATAAAAATACACTCTGCACCGTTTCTTTAGTATCCCATAAAATTGGTTGTGCTAATTTTACGAATACAATAACTGGACGAAGTACATACTTGGATATCCCGTGAGGGATTGCCACACCTTTTTCTAATGTTGTACAAGCTACATCCTCTCTTTCAAAAACAGACTGCTCAAACTCTTTCTTTACATAATTTTTATCAAATAATTCTTTACAAAGCCTATGCAGCAACTCTTCCTTCGATAATGACTCTTTGAATATATAGATCAATTGTGGAGAAAATAATCGATAATTTTCGGTTGGATTCAAAAACTCATTTCTATATTTCTTTTTATAAATTGCTTTTGTTTTTTCACGAATTCTTCGAATGTCTGATTCTTGTAAAATATTGCCAATTTGTAAAACTTCTTTCCCTTCATATGGACTTTCTACAGGTATTGTTGAGATAATAAAATCATACGTGCCATTACGAATTGCTCTTCTGTCATAAGAAGAAAAAATATCTGCAATCTCTAAATTTCCAATTGTCCTTTGAAGTTGTTCTTTGATAATTTGAGAAATTCCAATTCCATAGTTACATAAAATACAAACTCTTGCTCCTACTTGCTGACGTTCTAACGCACCGCCCAGATGCAATGCCAAATATGCAATTTCATGCTCACTAAATTCTGTATTTTGCTCTGAATCTACTAAAAGCCCTATAGACCATGCAGCAGCGTAAATTGCCGGATAACTTGCTTTAATTTGTTCTACAAATGGATTTTCTTGAGAAATTCCATACTTTCTTCTACAAATTGCTGCTTTGAGATAGAAAAATAATGTTTCTTTTAAAATCTCATCTTGCTTTAACTGACTCTGAAAAATATGGTCAGCCAACGCAATAATTTTCTCTGTCAATTTCATAATCTGTTTATTTGCCTGGCTAAAACGCATTTTCTCCTGTTCCTGATAAAAAGCATGAATTTCCGATGTACTGATACTGATTTCTAAAAATTTTAATTCGTCTTCCGGAATCTGAATCTGATACCAATCTTCTAAAATATCTGCACACTTTTTGGCGAATTCCTTGTCATAAGAATTAACTTCTTCAATCTCTTCCAAATATTTTATTCTTTGTCCTCTTCTAATTCTTACCACAGCAATAGACAATAAAAATCGAAGTCTCTGATTCGAATCATAGCTAAACTTTATACCATACTCAGTCTCCAAATCCATAATGGCTTTCCAAACACCTTCTGTGTCAAATCCGTTTAAAAACTGTTCCATATGATAACGACTATTTTCCTCTGTTTCCTCCATTCCATAATTTTCCAAAAATAACTTCCACATTGCAATCCGCCAATTCCACTCGCTGAAAACCACAGATATTCCCTGTCCTCTTCGACGTACTAATTGTATATCCACCTTTTCTAACCAAACTTTCGCTTTTTCCAGTAGTCTTTCTACCGCAACATGACTGATGTAAAATCTTTCTTCTAAACTTTTTACCGTTATTAACTGATTCTTTAATAAAAGTTCACAAATGTATGCCACTTCTTCTTTGGAAAAAATAGAAGGTTCTTCCATTCCATAAAGAAGAGATTTCACTGTTTCCCAATCTGCTGCAGTTATTTCCAAGCGGATTCCTTGATGACTTCTTGTCACAATATTTCCTTTTCGAGTCTCTTTTAAAAAGTCTTTTAATACTTTTAGATCATTTCTAACGGTTTTTACAGAGCATCCAATTTTTCCTGCCAACTTCTCTGCTGTAATAAATTCTGGTGACTTCTGTAGTACGAAAAGTATGTTTTTTTGTCTGTCATTCATATTCTCACCTTTTTTGTACAAAAAGCTTTTTGTTACTGTCACCATACTATCATAAAACTAGCTTTATTTCTGACAAATTATTGATACAATTCATAATTTTCGCAATTTATTCTTACCACAATTATCCTTGAGCATGAAACCAGAACAAAACTAGTGGCTCTTCTTTTGTACAGGTCTTCATCTGATGCGATACCCCCCTTGGCGCTAAAAATGCCATATCTTTTTGAACAAAAAATTCTTGTTTTCCTACTTTAGCCCACCCCTTTCCTGAAAGAACAAGAAATCCTTCTTGATCCGGATGGACTGCTGCTGGTGTATATTCCGTTTCATTATAGTAACTAATTCCCGCACAACACCCATTCGTACATCCTTGCTCTTGATTTAATAAGACACAGGAAGAATGCCCATGCCCTGTTTCTACCATTTCGACCTGCTTTTCTTCACGATAATAATTCATTGCCTTAATCTCCTTTATTTATAGTGAGAAGCCGCCCTTGCCCCTCTAAGTAACGCCTTCACATTTTCCAATGGAGTTCCTGTCTCCAGATAATCAGAACATGCAAATATATAATGTCCATTTTCTTTTCCACACATCATGAGCTCATACGCTCGTTTTTCTATGTCTTCTGGCATAGCTTCTTTCAAAAAATGTACCTGGTCAAAGTTACCAGATAAAATCAAATCCTCTCCAAAATAGCTCTTGGCATTTTTCAGGTCATTGTCCCCTTGTGGATCCTCAGCAATCGTCTCCCAAACCGTGATTCCCATTTTTTTATAAACAGGATATAAACTTTGGGCTTTCCCGCAATTATGATAAATAATAGGCTTCTTTCCCGAACGTAATACATCAATTCCTTTCCGTTCATAAGGTAATACATATTGTTCAAAATAGTCAGCCCCCATCATGCCTCCATTTGCTATATTTCCTTGCAAACCTACACAATCAAATTCACTGTCCACAAAAATTTCATGTTCTGCAGACACTATTTCAGTAAAGAAGCTCATATAATCATCATAATAAGCTTCATCCACAAGAGCATCTACCATCATTTCCTGAACATCCATGTATGTAGCCACAAGGTTATATACACCACCAATAGACCACGGACACGAAATCCCTAAATTTCCTATTTCTTTTCTTGCTTCTTTTCCACTATTTAAAATATGTTCCACATCCCGTTTTTCCTGTTTGGGGCAATATTTTCTAAACACTTCAAAATCATCCTGATCTTTGATCAGATATTCTATTGTGGAAAAATGAATTCCCTCTACTATCTTTGGATTATAAGCCGCTCCTTCTACTTGACGTAAAATTTTCTCTGGCGTTTTCACAACTACCGTACGAATATAATTTCCTTTAATAATTTCAACTTTTCTCTCCACTTCCCAATTCAAAAAATTTCTCTGTAAAAAATAAGGAATTCCATTCACATATTGTCTCGTAATCAGATCAAAATCTAATTCTTTTCTCAATGCTACTGCATCATACAGGCGATCCGTATTTTTCTTATTAAAATAGTAAGACAAATATTCTTCTTGAATAAATGGACTTACAGGAACCATATCCGGAATCTTCCCGTCCAGTACACATAATAATCTTTCTCTAGATGTCATCATATCCTCCTTGATTGTTTCTGCATTTTATATAGTACTTGTTTCATACTTAAAAGAATAACACCAGAAATTAAATCTCAAATACAAATTGTGTAGTAGAATCATTTCATATTCTATGTTTCTTTTGCCAGAATTCTCTTTCACCAATATGCATCGTATATAACTTGATTTTCCTATTGTTATACGTTATACTTTCAATCGTGTGTTCGTGACCTTCCACACGTAAAACAAAACTTCAATTCTTACCTATTTATATAGGTTTATCAAGATATATTAGTCCTTGAAATTATGGATTTCTGCGGCTTTTATTATTTATCTTAGTTTATCCTCTTATATGCAATTTGGTACTTTTTTGGTACTGTATAAAATCAAAAAGAGCAGGTTGTCCCGCTCTTAAAATACATTTGCAATTTTCTCCATTTCCTGCGCTTTTGTATCTGGCAATACATGACTGTACAGATCCATTGTCATAGCAAGTGAACTATGTCCCAGGATAGTTTTTAAAACCTGCGGCTGCATTCCTGCTTCGATTGCTCTAGTAGCAAAAGTGTGCCGGAATACATGCGATGTTATTCGTGGAAAATCATACCCTGCTTCTCTAATACGCTTTATTGTCCGATCTATCTCTGCTTGTACCCTTTCCCTACTGATGGGAGCGCCGTTTTCATTACAGAATAAATACTGATCCATCTTGACAACCTTAAATCCCCAGAACTTCCTCTGCTCTTCTATATGCTTTACTATGGCAGCAGTCAAAGGAATATCCCTTGCTGATGTTCTTGTCTTTGGTGTATCCTCTATATACCCATGTCCTTCAATATACTTCAATGTTCTTTGTACATGAATCACATTCTCTTTTTTATCTACATCAGAATACTTTAGCCCCTGCATTTCCCCTTTTCTCATGCCAGTGCGTAACATTACTTCAAAGAAATGATATAGATAGCTTTCCTTTGCATATTCCATAAATAAAGCCTGCTGCTCCCTTGTCATTGCTTGCCTTGTTTGCCGTTCTGTTTGCCGTGGAAGTTCTGCTAATTTGACTGGGTTCCTCTCTATCAATCCATTTCTTAATGCTTGCTGAAAACATCCGTTCAGTACTGCTGATACAATTTTAATACTTGAAAGCGCATATCCCTCTTTTACTAGGTCATTGTATAGCTTTTGAATATGTTCGCCCCGGATCTCAGATATACTCTTCTGGCCAAGCTTACCCTCAATAACACTATGATAATACTTATCATAACTTGTATATGTGCCTATTTTCACTCTATTTTTCTTATACTCTTCCAGCCATGTTCTGAACCATTCATTTAGTGTTATTTTTTTCTTTTCCACGAATAGCCCATGCTCCAGTCTATATTTTAAATCCGTCATTTTCTTTTGAGTGTCCGTGACTGTACTCCCATGTACCATATATCTCTTACCTTGATACATGAATCTCCCTTCAAAACCACTATATCTTTGCTGTATTCCTTTAGGTAATTTTCTTCCTCTCTTATCAATTGCCATATTGTCTCCTCTCTACGAACAACAGTTCGTATTGAAATAGGACTACATG
>OLRB01001447.1_pt1 | contig 10022 bp, 10 predicted proteins | sample 1672751 | NCBI WGS metagenome assembly OLRB01 (sample SAMEA3136720, study PRJEB25190) | human gut metagenome | biome: human gut; feature: human-associated habitat; material: faeces | place: Austria | collected 2013
GTACATCAGGATCATTAGACCCATCACATGTACTTTTAGCAATAGGATTACCACACGAGATAGCTCATGGATCATTAAGATTAACAGTTGGTGATTTTACAACTGATGAGGATATAGACTACATACTAGAAGTATTACCTAAGGTAATAGAAAGATTAAGAAGTATGTCTCCTTTATACGAAGAAGCTTTACAGGCTGAGGGAAAATAAATAAAATATAAACAGAATCAAAAGAATTAAAATAAAGCAGTATAAATAAAAATAAGAATCAATATAAATAAAATAAAGAATCGGAAAAATATAATCGAAATTACGGAGGAAATTATTATGCAGTATAGTGATAAAGTTATGGACCATTTCATGAACCCAAGAAACATGGGATCAATAGAGGACGCAAGTGGAGTTGGAGAAGTTGGTAACCCAACTTGTGGAGATATAATGAAAATATATCTTGATATAGAAGATGATATAATAAAAGACGTTAAATTCAAGACTTTCGGATGTGGAAGTGCTATAGCAAGTTCTTCAATGGCAACAGAAATGATAAAAGGAAAGAGCATACACGAAGCTCTTCAGTTAACAAATAAAGCAGTTGCTGAAGCATTAGATGGACTACCACCAGTAAAAATGCACTGTTCAGTACTTGCAGAACAGGCAGTAAAAGCAGCTCTTATAGACTATGCTCAGAAACACAACATAGTTATACCAGAGCTTGAAGGATACGAAATAACAGATGCTCATGAACATGAAGAAATAGAAGAAGACTAGCAATTAATTCGGAAAACATTAGAGGTGTTAAATAGATGAAGAAGAAAGTTATGCTAGGTATGAGCGGCGGAGTTGATAGCTCCGTCGCTGCATATCTTTTAAAAGAACAGGGTTATGATGTGATTGGCGTCAATATGATGTTATCAAATGATAATACCGAAGAAGAAAAAAGAATAACAGAAGATAGTATAAGAGATGCGAGAAGAGTAGCTGAAAAGCTAGATATTCCACTACACGTACTAGATTTTAGAAGAGAATTTAAAGAAAAGGTAATAGACGATTTTATAAAAGAGTATGCACAGGGAAGAACTCCTAATCCTTGTATAGTGTGTAACAAGTTTATAAAGTTCGGTCTATTTTTTGACGTTGCAGAAAAGTTTGGTTGCGATTATGTAGCTACTGGACATTATGCAAGAGTTGAAAGAGATGAAAAAACTGGCAGATTAGTTCTTAAAAAAGGTGAATCTGATAAAAAAGACCAGACATACAACCTTTACAATATAAAGCAGGAACAGCTAGAAAGAATACTGCTTCCTATAGGAAATTACGAAAAGGATGCAGTAAGAGAAATAGCTAAAAAAATAGGTCTTGATGTACATAATAAGAAAGACAGTCAGGAAATATGCTTTATAAAAGATAACGACTATGTAAGATACCTAAAAGAAAACTCAAATATAAAAATAAAACCGGGTGAATTTGTAGAAGCTGACGGAACAGTACTAGGAAATCACAAAGGAATTATAAACTACACAATAGGTCAGAGAAAAGGTCTTGGAATAGCTTTTGGTAAGCCTATGTTTGTAGTTGATATAAATGCAAAGAAAAATAGAGTAGTACTTGGAAGTAACAACGATCTTTTCAAAAAAGAGCTTGTGATAAAGGATGTAAATACAATTCCTTTTGATTTTGCAGAAGTAGATGAGTTTAAGGTATATGCAAAGGTTAGATATGCAGCGAAACCGTCTCTAGCTACTGTAACAAAGCTATCTGATAATACAGCTAAGGTTGTATTTGAGGAAGCACAGAGAGCTATAACTAAAGGTCAGTCTTTAGTTATGTACGATGGAGATATATTAGTCGGTGGAGGAATTATCGACGATATACTATAAAAAATATTTTTCCAAAAGAAAAAAATCTTGAAAATGTCAGAATAATCGAGTATCATATTAAATATATGAATAAATAAAAATATTTATCAAATGCAAAGAAAAGAAGGAGTAAATCTACTGATTTTGTACAGAGAGAGGGAGTAGCTGAGAACCCTTGAAATAAGCAGATTGAAGCAGTCTTGGAGCATAAATCTTGAACATCTTTTGATTATTAGAGGTTTACGGTAGCGACGTTATAGCTAAGGATTACCGGAGAAGCAGATTTTATCTGTAAATTAGGGTGGTACCGCGAATAATACTCGCCCCTATGTTTATCATAGGGAGCGAGTTTTTTTATTTTCCGAAACGAAAAAATATAAAATTGGGAGGCAAAAGTTATGGAAAAAATGGGTTTAAACGAAATAAGAAGTAAATTTTTAGAGTTCTTCAAAACTAAAGAACATTATGTAGGAGCTAGTTATCCTCTTGTACCAAACAACGACAAGAGTTTACTTTTAATAAATGCAGGTATGGCTCCTCTTAAAAACTATTTCTCAGGAGTAGAAGTTCCACCAAAGAGTAGAATGGCTACTTGTCAGAAATGTATAAGAACAGGGGATATAGAAAATGTTGGTGTTACAGCTAGACATGCTACATTCTTTGAAATGCTAGGAAACTTCTCATTTGGGGATTACTTCAAAAGAGAATCATTATCTTGGGGATGGGAATTTGCTACTAAATGGTTAAATATACCAGAAGATAAAATATGGGTTACTGTATATGAAGAAGATGACGAAGCATTTGATATATGGTCAAAAGAAATGGGATTCCCTGAAGAAAGAATAGTTAGACTTGGAAAAGACGACAACTTCTGGGAAATAGGTCTTGGACCATGTGGACCTTGTTCAGAAATATACTTCGATAGAGGAGAAGAATACGGATGTGATAGCCCGGACTGTAAACCAGGATGTGATTGTGATAGATTCTTAGAATTCTGGAACCACGTATTTACTCAGTTCTCTAAAGAAGAAGATGGAAGCTACAGCGAATTAGAAAACAAAAACATAGATACAGGTATGGGGCTTGAAAGAATAGCTTGTATAATGCAGGGTGTTGACAACATATTCGAAGTAGATACTATACATTCAGTATTAGAAGCTGTTTCTAAAGTTGCAGGTGTAGAATATGGAAAAGATAAAGCAAATGATAAATCTATAAGAATAATAACTGACCACATAAGAGCAGTATCATTCCTTATAGCAGATGGTGTATTACCATCAAATGAAGGTAGAGGATATGTATTAAGAAGATTATTAAGAAGAGCCGCTAGACACGGTAAACTTCTTGGAATAAAAGGAACATTCTTAAGTGGATTAGTTGATGAAGTTATAAAAGTTAGTGGAGATGCTTATCCAGAACTAGTAGAAAAAGAAGACTACATCAAAAAAGTTATAAAAATAGAAGAAGAAAAATTCAATGAAACAATAGACCAGGGAATGGAAATGTTAAATTCTTATAAAGAAGAACTTAAAAAAGAAGGAAAAACAGTTCTTAGCGGAGAAATAGCATTTAAGCTTTACGACACTTACGGATTCCCACTAGATTTAACAGTTGAAATATTAAGAGAAGAAGGTCTTTCTGTTAATGAAGAAGAATTCAGTGAAGAAATGGAAAAACAGAAAGAAAGAGCAAGAACAGCTAGAGGAAATATGGACGGTGAAAGCTGGAAAGAAGATCCTCTTGCAAAAGAAGAAAATGTAGAATCAGAATTTGTAGGATACGTTGAACTAACAGGTGAAGGAAAAGTTTTAGCTATAGTTGAAGATTCTGAAATAGTAGAATCAGCTTCTGAAGGTACAGATGTTGTTGTAGTATTAGACAAAACTAACTTCTACCCAGAAGGTGGTGGACAGGCAGGAGACTGTGGTGTTCTTAAAAATGATAACTGTACAGTAGCTGTTAAAAATACTAAAAAAGGTCCAGCAGGAAGTATAAAACACTTTGGTACAGTAGTAGCAGGTGAATTAAAAGCTGGAGATGTTTTAACTTGTGAAGTAGATAGAGAAAACAGAATGGCTTGTTCAAGAAACCATACTGCAACTCACTTATTACACAAAGCATTAAAAGAAGTATTAGGAGAACATGCAAATCAGGCAGGTTCATTAGTTACTGCTGATAGATTAAGATTCGACTTTACTCACTTTGAAGCAGTTACAAAAGAAGAATTAAAATTAATAGAAGAAAAAGTAAACAATGCTATATTCAACGCTTACGATGTAGTAGCTGAAACAATGGATATAAATGCAGCAAAAGCAAAAGGTGCTGCAGCATTATTCGGTGAAAAATACGGAAATGAAGTTAGAGTAGTTTCTATGGGAGATTACTCAATGGAACTTTGTGGAGGTGCTCATCTTTCAAATACTGCACAGGCTGGTATGTTCAAAATACTATCAGAAGGTGGGGTAGCAGCAGGTGTTAGAAGAATAGAAGCTGTAACAGGAAAAGCAGTTTATGAATATATGAACAAAAAAGATGAATTAATAGCTAAAGTTTGTGCTACAATAAAAGCTAAAGAAGATGGTCTTTTACACAGAGTAGAAAATGTTTTAGAGGAAAATAAAAACCTAGAGAAAGAATTACATAGTTTAAAAACTCAGATAAGTATGCAGTCAGCTGATTCTGCTTTAGATTCAAAAGTAGAAGTAAAAGGTGTAAGCCTAGTTACTAACAAATACGAAAATATGGATATGAATACTTTAAGAGACACTGCAGATAATTTAAGGGATAAAATGGGAAGCGGTGTAGTTGTATTAGCAAATGTAGCTGATGGAAAAGTAAACTTTGTTGTTACAGCAACTAAAGATGTTATAGAAAAAGGTGTTCATTCTGGAAACATAGTAAGAGAAGTAGCTAAGATAGCTGGCGGAAAAGGTGGAGGTAGACCTAACATGGCTCAAGCAGGTGCTACAGAACCAGCAAAAGTTGACGAAGCTTTAAATTATGCGAAAGAAGTAATCGAATCTCAGGTAAAATAATTTCTCTAAAAAAGGGAGGAATGAGATAAATGGATAACATGGATTTCACTATGAAATTTGAAGGAGTACAGCAGGAAAAAATGACTGTTGAAGAAGCAATGAAAATAGTTTATCGGGCACTTAAAGAAAAAGGATACAACCCAGTAAACCAAATAATAGGATATCTTCTATCAGGAGATTCTAGTTATATAACTAGTTATAAGGACGCAAGAGGGATAATAAGAAAATTTGAAAGAGATGAAATCCTTGAAGAAATTATAACTAAATATCTAGAGGAAAGTAGGTAAATAAATGTTCAGAAAGTTTATATCAATACTTGCATCTCTATTTATAATTTTTAGTTCTGCTTTTTCTACTGTAAATGCAGAATCAGCAAAAGGAAAAGTTATATTTATAAATATGAGTAGAACTAGTCTTGAAAATATGATGAACATAAAAGAGATTGGAAATAGAGTTGAAAAAGAAGGTTATGTAGGATTGATGAATATTAAAGGCGACCAGGGTAACGATGACGCACGAAGTCTAGCTACAATGGGAGCTACAGGGAGATCTACAATAGCCGAGTTTGATAGAAAAGTTGCTGTAGATTTTGTTCAACCAAATCCAGCACAGGCAAAAGAATATGAAGCCTCTACAGGTAAAAAAGCTAAAAAAATAGTTAATCTTGAGGCTAATAGGTCTTTAAATGAAAATATTGAAAAAGGAGAATTTGAGTCTACCCTTGGTATGGTAGGCCAAATTCTTTCTGAAAACGGATACAAAACATCTGTAATAGGAAATGCAGATTATAGTGATTTTGATGGTACTCTTGTTAAAAACAGAAGCATAGCATTTGCAGCTATGGATAATTTTGGAAGAGTTGATGATGGTAATATAGACAATATCAATATTAAAGATAGCAATATGCCATTTGGAATCTCTACAGATTATAAAAAATTAAAATCAGAAACAAAGAGATTATATAAAGAAACTGATGCTGTATATGTAGATTTAGGAGATACATACAGATTAGATGAGTACAAAATGAACCTAAACGAAAACACTTATGCCAATATGAGAGGTAGAACATATAGCAGAATAAATTCTTATCTAAAAGAAGTATTTTCTATGGTAGGCGAAAATGATACTGTTTATATAGTTAGTGCATTCCCAAATAATTTAGATTATAGCAATAAAAAAAGACTTTCACCTGTAATGAAATTCTCTAAAGGTGTTTCTGGTAAGGGAGTCTTAACTTCTGCTACAACAAGAAGAGATGGTATAATCGCAAACATGGATATAGGTGTTGATATACTAAATAATTTTGGTCTATCAAGTGAATTAATGTTAGGAAGAACTATATCTAATGTTGAAAAAGAAAATAATATAGAGTTTCTTCTTAAAGAATACTCAAAAATAAACTCAGCTGCTTTAATAAGAGCAGGGGTTGTAAATACATTTGTAGGAGTAGTATCTGCATCTTGGGTAATAGGATTAATAGCAGTTCTTTTAGCTAAGAGAATCGCTCCAAAATACAAAGATAAACTATTCACTATACTTAAAGAGCTTATAAAATTCGGTATAATAATGCCGTTATCATTTATGGTGGCTCCATTATTTAACTTTAGTGGACAGGTAAGTATGTCTCTAGCTGTAATAGGTGTTACATTCTTGATTTACTTTATAGCAAAGGCTATGTTTAAAGATGATGACCTAAAACAGATGGGATTCATAGCATTAGTTACTATACTACTAATTGCTGTTGATGCTGTATTTGGAACATATTTAATGAAAAATAATATAATGAGCTACGATGCTATGGTAGGAGCTAGATACTACGGTATAGGAAATGAATATGAAGGTGTTACTATAGGTAGTGCGGTATTTGCATTTGCAGTACTTCTATACTACAAAAAAATACCTAAATGGGTTGCTACAGTCGCATTTGGTGTAATTCTAATAACTAGTGCATACCCTTCTATGGGTGCCAATGTCGGTGGAGCTATATCTGAATGTGCTGCATACTTACTATTCGTTCTTCTAATGTACAATGTAAAAGTTGACTGGAAGAAGATTGTAGGAATAGGCCTTGCAGTTGTCGGTGTAGTAGGAGTATTTGCTTTTATGGATTTATCTTCAGGAAGTCCATCTCATCTAGGTTTATTTGTTCAGCAGATAATGTTAAACGGGCCAGGTGAAATAGTACTTACATTTACTAGAAAAATCCAGATGAATGTTAAACTAGCACAGACTAGTGTATGGGTAAATATATTAATAGTTGGAATCGTAATAATTGCAGCATTAATATTCAAACCAAACAAACACTTTAGAGTAATAGCAGGTAAATATCCTATGGTATTCAGAGGATTTGTTGCAGCAATGGTAGGTTGTATAATAACTCTACTAGTAAATGACTCTGGTATAGTAGCGGCCTCTACTGCATCTATATATATCCTAATACCGGTGATGATAATAACAATAAATATGATTTTAAATGAGGATAAAAAGGAGAAAATAGATGCTAACAGGTAGAATAATGGGACTTGATATAGGAGATAAAACTATAGGTGTTGCAGTAAGTGATCTTATGGGAATGACTGCTCAGGGTATCAAGACTATAAAAAGAACTAGCAAAAAAAATGATATAGAAGAAATAAAACAGATAATAAAAGAAAAACAGGTTAATCTAATAGTATCTGGACTTCCTAAAAATATGAATGGTACTGTTGGGCCTCAGGGTGAAAAAGTTCAGAAATTCTGTGAACTTATAAAAGAAGAGACAGGACTAGAAATAGAATTTTGGGACGAAAGACTTACAACTGTTGCTGCTGAAAAAACTCTTATAACTGCAGATGTAAGCAGAAAAAAAAGAAAAAATGTAATAGACATGATGGCAGCAGTATTAATTCTTCAAGGATATTTAGATTTTAAAGTTAAATAACAAAAAAATTGAATATAATATGGAAAAATGGGTATTATCATATAGAATAGATGATAATTGATTGATTTTCATATGGAAGAGATTAATAAATAAGAAAATGGTAATTGTTATTATATAAAATTTGTTATATAATAAAATCAAATAATAGGTAATGGGGTGAAACAAATGGAAGAAATGAATGAAAACGTAGTAAACCTAATAGACGAAAATGGCGAAGAAGTGGCTTTCGAAATAATATTAACTCTTGAAGCAGAAGGAAAAGAGTACGCTATATTAATGCCTCTAGAAGAAAATGAAGACAAATGAAGAGACTTCTCTTACAGTATTAAAAGAAGTCTCTTCATAGAATAGATGAAGATGAAGAAGGAGAAATGCTAGTTCCATTAGAAGACGATGATGAATATTCAACTGTTGTAGCTGTATATGAAGCTTTAATGGAAGAAGAAGGTCTTAACTTTGATGAATAATAAGTAAAAATTAGATAATGCTGTAATAGGGTTAATCTCTATTACAGCATTTATTTTAACTTATATTGATTAATAAATGAGAAAAGGTGTGGTAAATATGAATAATGGAATGGATCTTTTAAAAGAAAAACTAAAAAAGACAGGCTTTAAGATTACTCCACAAAGGAGAGCAATAATAGAAGTTCTTCTTGAAAATCGATACTATCATCTTAGCAGTGAAGAAATATACGATAAAGTAAGAGAAAATTGCCCAGAAATAGGTTTGGCAACAGTATATAGAACTATGCAGCTATTAGACGAAATTGGAGCAATATCAAAATTAAATTTAGATGATGGCTGTATAAGATATGAAATAGACCTTGATAATGATGGACACAACCACCATCATCTAGTATGTAAAAACTGTGGAAAAATAATTGGAGTTGAAGAGGATCTTCTTAAAGACATAGAAATGAAAATTCAGGAGAATTATAAATTCCATGTAGTTAATCATGATCTTAAATTCGACGGATATTGTGAAGACTGTTACAAAGAAATGAGAAAAGACAAATAAATACATAAAATAAAAAGAACTATAGATAAATCAAATTATAAGATTTAGCGATAGTTCTTTTTTTATTATTGAAGATAGATGTTAGTTTTGATTTTATAAAACTTTAAATATAAGGTATATAGTAAATAAAATCAAAATGAAAACTAGAATATTTTCGATTATATTGCTAAACTTTCCTCCAACCCTTATATATCCTAATGAAATCATATTTGTAGAGAATGGATAAAAGATAGCTACTCCCCGCTTAGTAAACATATCACAGATTATATGTAGTAGATACATAGAAGCAGACATAATTCCCAAATAATCGTAATTAAAAAATTCACCGAGTGGATTCATAATTATATATACTATTAAAACCATTAAAATACTATGAGAAAAGTTTCTGTGTTTTAGCCAAGGAAATATTGAAAATACTAAAATAGGTACGACAAGAGATATATCTACTTTAGAAATTATCAAAATAAGCGCCAATAAAAGCAAGGTTGCAGAAATAAGAGCCTTTCTCATATTATAGTGGGTGAGCTTTTTTTCTAAAAAAGCTATTGCAAAAAAAGTAATAACCGCACTTATAAAGAAGCTGCTGCTAATTTTTATAGACAGAAAAAATATAAACAGGTTCAATGAAAATATAAGCAACTTATATAAAAACTTTGAAAACTTCTTTTTAAAAATTGTACCAGCTATTATAGAATTCGACTTATCTAAATCTGGAAGTGTAGAAAATACAGCGGAAGTCAGAATACTAGTAGGGGTTATAGGTTGTGATAATACTAATGATAACTGAATACCGGCTATAATTCCTACAGCACAATGAGTTTTGCCTCGCATTTTTAACCTCCAAAATAATATTTTTATAGAAATTACAGTTTCTACAGAACGTGTGTTTCTACAAATTACATCTAATTATATCATATTGTTTAAGAAAATATAGTTTAAAGATAAAAAATAATTATGAAAAACATCTGAATTTTTTATAAAGAAAAATGGAAGAAATTTATCAAAGACATTGAAATATAGAGAATTCGTGTTGAATAAAGAAATGTTAATTAATTTAGACTAATAAATAAATCTTAAATTATAATCTAATATATGTTACAATAATATTAACTGGTAAAGTGGTCGTGAAGAATTATTAAAAATTTAATCTGTGAAACAAAAATTTCCGGTAGCATTTAACCAGGATTTTATT
>OLRB01001453.1_pt1 | contig 9988 bp, 9 predicted proteins | sample 1672751 | NCBI WGS metagenome assembly OLRB01 (sample SAMEA3136720, study PRJEB25190) | human gut metagenome | biome: human gut; feature: human-associated habitat; material: faeces | place: Austria | collected 2013
TAACTATCTAGAACAATCTTTTTGTACACACTGACAAAAAGATTATTTGATTTTTTCTCCACAATATGGACAATATTCAAAATCTTTTTCTAATTCTCTATTACATTTTGGACATCGTTTTTTTAAATAATTATTATTTATATTATTATCTTTTAAATCCCAATATGAAATTTCTATATCTTCCCCTCTTTCAATAGCCTTTCCTTTTTCTTTTGGAATACTAAAAGAAGAGTTACATCCATTACAAATCACATAATACTCTTCATTCCATTTAAATATTGGTATAAAGAAAAAATGAAAGAAAGTATAATATTTTACTAGACTTGCTCCATTAGAACTATTGCAATTTTTACAGCTGAAATTATTTAATACTTTAATCTCCTTAAACTTATTATCTATGCCAAATATGCCTATAAAAAACATAAAATACCCCTTCTTTAATTTTCTACTCCTAACAATTATTAATTGAACTTTATTACTATACTTTTCTTTACATTATAACCTAATTTTAATTTATATTAAATACAAATATTAATTATTATATACCAATATTTGTATTGCAATTTATTTTGTTTTATAATTACTAAATAAGAACTTATTGAAAGGAGCTGCTTTATGACTAGTTTAATTTTAGAAGGTGGAACTCTTAGACCAATTTTTAGTGCTGGAGTTATGGATGCATTACTTGACAATAATATTACATTTCCTTATTGCATAGGTGTATCTGCTGGAATAACTAACGGAATCTCTTATATCTCTCAACAAAGAGGACGTAACCTTGAAGTAGTTACTAAATATAGAAATGATAAACGTTATTTAGGTTATAGGAATTTCTTGAAATGCAAAAGTTTATTTGGACTTGATTTTATTTTTGATGAAATACCAAATAAATTAATTCCCTTTGATATGGATACATATAAGAAATATCCCGGTAAGGTTTTAGTGGGAGTTACTAATGCTAAAACAGGTAAAACAGAATATTTAGATGGTAAAAATTTAGATGATAAAGCCACTATGCTAAGAGCAACATGTGCTTTACCTATATTTTTCCCTGTAATTGAGATTAATGGAAATGAATATTATGATGGAGGTATTTGTGATCCAATTCCAATAAAAAAAGCAATTGAAGATGGTAATGAAAAGCACTTAATAATTTTAACTCAGCCAAAAGGATATAAAAAAGAATTAAGTAAAAAGAATGTTATTGTAGCAAAATTACTTAATAGTAAATATCCTAAGTTAAAAGATGCCCTCTTAAATCGTCATGATAGTTATAATGAAATAGTAAGATTTTGTGAAGAACTTGAAAGTCAAGGAAAGGCACTTATTTTAAGACCTGAATTTTCATTAGAAAGCTTTGAGAAAGATGTTAATAAGCTTAAAGCTAACTATAATCATGGTTATGATTTAGCTACTAAAAAAATTAATGATATAAAAAACTTATTTATTTAAAAACCAGGCTATGCTTTATAAAAAAATTTAAAGCATAGCCTTTTATAATAAATAAAACTCCTTTATTAGCATAATTCTGTATGAAGTTTATGAGTTGGCTTTTCTTTTGCAGTCGCAATATTATTAGCATGGTCACCTATTCTTTCTAGATTAGATAAAAGATCAAAAAACATTATTCCTGCATCTGCTAAGCATGTTTTCGCACTTAATCTATTTATATTATTTTCTCTAAATTGTTTTTCTAAACTATCTATTTCTTCTTCAATTTTTTCCACTTCATCCCCATTGTTTATTTCATTAGATTCAAAAGCTTCAATTGCAATACTTATGGACTTTAAAGTAACTTCAAATAATTGTCGTACTTCTTTATCACCTTCATTAGACAAAGTAATATCATTTTCATATTTTTGAATGGCAAGTTCAACTATATTTTCTGCATGATCTCCTATTCTCTCAATATCATTAATAGTATGATATGCTTGACTTACTAATTTAGCATTCTCTTCTGGTAAATTATGTTGTGATAATTCTATTAAATACTCAGTTATATCACGTTCTAATGTATTAATAAGATTTTCATTATCATATACTCTTTTCATTTTTTCCTCATTCCAATTTAAAAATACCTCCATAGCTAATTCTAAATTATCTTTTGCCTTATTAGCCATTCTTATTGTTTCCTTAATAGCTTGTCCAGTAGCTACTATTGGTGTTTCTAAAAGTTTTTTATCTAAATAAACTGCTCCATAACTTTCTTTACTTTCATCATCTGGCAATATACGATTAACTAATCTTACAAAATATTTTGATATTGGTAATATAAAAATTGTTATTACAACATTAAATATAGTATGTGCATTTGCAACTTGCCTTGCTACATTGTCTGGAGTTAAATAATTTACAACTGTAACTACCTTATCTGAAAATGGTAAGAATAAAAATGTCCCAAATATATTAAATGACAAATGTAATAATGCAGCCTTCTTTGCTGTCCTATTTGCTGTCAATCCTGCTAATATTGCAGTAATACAAGTTCCTATATTACACCCTAATATTATTGGAAATGCTACATTCATATCTATATTTCCTGTGTTTGCTAATGCTACTAAAATACCCGTAGTTGCAGATGAACTTTGTAATATTGCAGTCATTACTAATCCAACTAATACACCAAGAAAATTATTTTTTCCTATTACAGAAATAAACTCATTAAATATATGTAAATTTGATACTGGTTTAAGCGAAGAGGACATTAGTCCCATGCCCATAAATAATACTCCAAATCCTAAAGCAATATATGCTAAATCCTTTATTTTTTTCTTCTTTGCAGACATCATAACTATAGAACCTACGCCTATAAATATTGGTGCTATGATTTCTAAATTAAAACTAACCATTTGAGCAGTAATTGTTGTACCTATGTTTGAACCTAATATAACTCCTGTAGCTTGAGTTAATGTCATTAATCCAGCATTAACAAAGCTAACTACCATTACTGTAGTAGCACTAGAACTTTGGATAATAGCCGTTACAATTGTTCCAACAAGTACTCCTATTACTTTATTGCTAGTTATTTTCTCCAATATCCCTTTTAACTTTTCTCCAGCAACATTTTCAAGTCCATCACTCATTAATTTCATACCATATAAAAATAAACCTAGTCCACCAAAAACTCCTGTAACAATCTCAAAGCTACTCATATCCTTTATATCCCCTCATATATATTTTTTTTCTTTATAATTCCCCTTATAAACTATATTCTCTTAGTATTTAAATAAGTCCTCTCTGTTTTCAATATTATGTTTAAATGGAAAATATACTTTTTATTAAAAATAAAAAAAGTTGGAACTATCGGGTTTAGTTCCAACTTTAGAATATTATGGTTTTATTATAGTTTTACTATTTATTATTAGTTAATTCTTAATTGAGTTTCAGCATCGAAGAAATGTAATGCGCTTAAATCAAATCCAAATTTATGCTTTTCTCCAGTTTCATATTGATGATATCCAGGTACTGTTATTACAAGATCCTTACCGCTATTTAATTTAACATAAAGAGTTTTTTCTTTACCTAAAACTTCAATAACATCTACTGTACACTCAAATGTATCTTTATCAGCATCTCCAACAAATCTTTCAGAACGAATTCCTAAGTATACATCCTTGCCTTCATAATTTGATAAAGCTTTTAAATCAGATTCAGAAGGATTGATAGATATTAATCCATCTTCAGAAACAAATTTCTTTCCTTCCATTTTACCTTTTATCATATTAATTGTAGGTGATCCAATGAATCTAGCAACAAACATATTTTGTGGCTTTTCATAGAATTCATATGGTTTACCAACTTGTTGAATCTTTCCATCATTCATAAGAACGATCTTTGTAGCCATAGTCATAGCTTCTACTTGGTCATGTGTTACATAAATAGATGTTGTTCCAAGCGCTTTGTGAATTCTAACTAATTCAACTCTCATATGCTCTCTTAACTTAGCATCTAAGTTAGAAAGAGGTTCATCCATTAAGAAAACACTTGGTTTTCTTACAATTGCTCTTCCTAATGCAACTCTTTGTCTTTGTCCTCCAGATATATCTGATGGCTTAGAATATAAATACTTTTCAATTTGAAGTAATTTTGCAGCTTCATTAACACGCTCATTAATAATGTTCTTTCTTTCTTTTCTCATTGATAATGAAAATGCCATATTATCATATACAGTCATATGTGGGTATAGAGCATAGCTTTGGAAAACCATCGCTATATCTCTATCCTTTGATGCAAGTTTGTTAACTCTCTTCTCACCAAATATTAAATCTCCTTCTGTTATAGAGTTAAGACCTGCAATCATACGTAATAATGTAGTTTTACCACATCCTGATGGTCCTAAAATTACACAGAAATCCTTATCTTCTATTTCTAAATTTATATGTCTTAAAGTAAAATCTTCTCTACTTTCATATTTCTTTCCAATATTATTTAATGTTACCTTCATATCTACTATCTCCTATCCTATCCTTTTGTAGCCCCATTTGAAAGACCTGATACTAATTGTTTTTGTAGTACAACGAATAATATTACTATCGGTATTGCAGTTAAAAGTGCTCCGGCTGTAAATGCTGGTTGGTTTATAGTACGTTCATCTGTTATAAGTGTTTGTAAACCTGCCGCTAGCGTATAATCAGATGATGAATTTAATAATACTTTTGGTAATAAGTAATCACCAAATGGTCCTATGAATGACCATAAACCTATTATTGCAAGCATTGGTCTTGCAATTGGCATTATAATAAGTCTATATATTTTCATACTAGAACATCCATCTATCTTAGCTGCATCATCTAGTTCTGTAGATATTGAATCTAAATATCCCTTTAGAATTATCGTATTACCAGCTATCCCTCCACCAGCATATATTAATATAAGCATCATTTGTCTTGTAAGACCCGGCATTATATCTGATGCAATAGAATACATTGTGAAATAAGCTGTAATTCCTGCAAATGTTGGTATTGTTTGAATAAGCATAACTGTCATAAGAGATGCTTTTTTACCTTTAAATCTGTATCTTGAATAAGCATATCCAGTAAATGATACTATTAATATTACTAATATTGCTGTAGTAATACTTACAAATAAAGTGTTCGCCATCCATTTTAAATAAAGTGTATCTTCAAATAATGTTTTAAAGTGTTTTAATGAGAAACTAAATTTCCCACCAATTATAAGTCTGTTTACTTGTTCTCCATTGAATGATGATATTACAATTTGTGCTATTGGCACTATTACCATTATTGCCCATACTATTAAAAATGCATATGATACACCAAGTGCAATTTTTCCTCCAACAGTAAGAGGTTGCTTATCAGAAAGATATAAATCATTTTTTTTCTTTTTAAATATACTCATCATCCCTACCCCCTCTTAAATGCGTCTGTGTTTTTATATCCTATATATGCAATTATTATTAGTGCTATTGAAATAATAACAGTAATTGTTGCTCCAATAGCTTGATATTGGCTATTCATTGTTAACTTGTATATATAAGATATTAAAAGGTCTGATGAACCTGCTAAATTTCCATATTTACTTGGATCAAATGGTCCTCCATTGTTAAATAAAGCTATAATACTGAAGTTATTAAAGTTAAATGTATATTGTCCAACTAAAAGTGGTGCTGTTTGGAATAAAACTAGCGGTACAGTTATTTTAGTTAATTTTTTAAAGCTTGTTGCTCCATCAATATCAGCAGCTTCGTACAACTCAGCATTTATAGATTGTAAAACCCCTGTAGATAGTAAGAAGATATATGCACTACCAAGCCAAGCCTGAATACAAATTAATGTAAGTCTTATAGTAAATGTATCATTCTTTATTGAGAAGTTTGGTCCAAAAACATTTCTCAATGAGTTAACTACAGTTCCACCATCAGCAAATAAAATACTAAAGAATAGTATAGAAATAAATGCAGGTACTGCCCATGGTAAAAGGTATATTGATCTAAATAATACTTTTCCTTTAATTCTGTCATTATTAAGAACTATTGCTAAAATAAATCCTAAAGCAATTGCTAAAGTTGTAGCTCCAATAGTCCAAATTATTGTCCATCCTAATATTCTCCAGAATATAGAACCAACCATACCTTGACCTAAGAAGATCATCTTATAGTTCTTTAATGCTTCCCATCCAAATTTCGCTTGAGTGTCTGGTCCCATACCTGTGAACGCTAAAAGAATTGTCGTAACAACTGGAATACATACTATAAATATAGTAATTATAGCTGCTGGTGATAAGACTAAATAAGGTAATCCATCTTCAAATAAAGTTTGTTTAGTTTCAATCCAACTTCTAAATCTTGTTCCTTTAATTGTATCTTTTTCAACCTATTGGCATCCTTAAAGCATACATATATTAAGAAAATACCAATTAACACCAAGAATATTGCAAGTATACCTTCAATCATGAAAATAATCGATCTATCAAGTCTGCCTCCATCAGCAGCTAAAGTTATAAGACCTGCAATCCCATCTCCTTTATAGTTTCCATACCCTAAAGCGTATGGAATAGCTATAGCATATATATATATTGTTGCAAAGAACATTATAATCGCTTTTACATATTGTTTATTCACTACTTGAGCAAGTCCTGGTATTAAAAAAGTAACCCAAGATACCCAAGGTAATGTTTTTTCAGTTTCAACTGGATAAACTCTTCTTAAATCTGCAACATTAATGTTAACAGTATTTATTTTTTGTTTAACAGTCTTTGAAAGCTCATATTTTTTATTTTTTATAATTTCTTCATTGTATGTTTTTTCACATTCAAATGATTTAACTAATATGGCTTCTTTGTATCTTCTCTTTAATTCTTTTATTGTATTTTCTTTAGCCTGTCTAGAAATTAAACCTTCCTTACACTTAGCTTTAATTTCACTAATTCTATCATGTAACTTCTTATTTTCATTATCTTTAAATTCTTTAAATTCAGAATTAAACTTTTCATTATCTATTGAACTTATTTTTGTTAATTTATTTTGAGCTTCTTTCAATTCTTTTGTTGCTTCTTTAGCAAATTCAATTACTGGTGGTATTTGAGCAATTTCTATTTTTGATTGCTCATATATTAATTCAGCATCATAAGTAAGTTTAGTATAATTTTTATAGAAATTAACTAACTCTTTAGCCTTAAATAATCTTAATTCTAATTTTTGTACTTTTGAAGGTAATTCTGTATTAACTTTTGGTTTATACTCCTCCACCTTTTTATTAACTTCTTTTAAAAAATCTTTTTCTTTTTTCTTGTACTCATCCAATTGTTTATTATAAGAATGATCTTTCTTATTTTTTACTAACTCATTTAATTGCTTTTCTAAATCTTCTTTTTCTTTACCAGTTGCAGCCTCAATTTTTTCCTGTAAAACTGAAACTTCATATAGGTATAAATTTTTTCTATCATACTCTCGATTAATATTATCATATAAATGCTTATTGAATTTTTTCAACCTTTTTACCTCCTTTTATACCCTCTGAATAACTTCATAATTAAATACTTCTAACATTTCTAATACACTTCCCTAAGTAAATCATTGCAAAAATTAAAGCTAAATAACCAATTGCACTTCCGATAAAGAAAATTGAATAAAATTGTTCTCCTAAAAATGTTAATGCAAATGCACCTATTATAATTACAATCCATATTGCTACAAATAGCTTAGTAACTCTAAGTTTTGTAAAAGTAAGGTAACAGTGAATAGCTACAGCCATTGGGGTTATTACTCTAATAAAGAATGTTGATATACATACATTTAAATATGTAGAAAATAATTCTTTTGTTGTTTGACTTAGCGCATCTTCTCCTAAATTACTAGTGGATAACCACATATTAAATAAATCCATATCTTTAGCTTTAATTAACATCTCCATTGATGTCATCATTATAATTGCTGCACATATTGCTACAATTGTATAAAATGTACCTTTGGGCATTTCTATACTTTCTCTCATGTGGATCCTCCTACTAATATATTAAACAAATTTAAGCTAGTAGCATTTTTCTTTGGTCTTAAAGCTTTATTTACTCATTGATTGAAAGGGAAAATAAGTGATTTTTAATATTTAAGAAACTCCCGAAGGAGTTTCTATTTAAGCTTCAACTAACAACTACCAACTTAAATTAGTCATCTTAATATACTATTAAATTTATACTTAACTTTATTAGTTAAAGTTAGACATCATACCATCAAATGAAGCTTTAACTTCTTTATATGCTTCTTCTGCATTTGCAGGATTCTTAGCTGACCATGATAATAAAGAGTTTTGCCATGTGTCCCAAACTTGTCCGTATTCACTGAATAGAGGTCTGTTTTCAGCTACTTCATAACTATCGTAAGTTGCTTCTATAACTTTTAATTGTAATTCATCAATTCCTTCGTAATCTGCAATTGTAGCATTTTCTAATACTTTACCAGTAGCATCGAATAATTCTTTAGCGTTATCTGGGTTAACTAATTCTTTTATAAATGCTTGTGCAACTTCCATTTTAGCTTCATCATCTTCACATCTTGCATTTATTCCAAGACCCCATCCACCTTTCCAGTGTTTTAATGGTTGTCCATTGAATGTGATTTGACTTAATGGAATGATTTCCATATTTTCAGCGCTTCCTACTAATTCACTAACTGAAGATGTTGCCCAAGGTCCATCGATCTTGATAACATCGCTTCCACCAGTTTTGAATTGTTCTTCTATATATCCACTAGCTGCATCTTTATCCCATAAAGATGTATTATTTTCTTTGTGACCTTTCCAGTAGTTATATAATCCTTCAAATAATTTTTGTTGCTCTTCAGTTAAATCTGCCCATTCTTTAGTTGCATCACTTGTTAATTCTTTTGTTAATAATTCAAAATCAGCTGAATTTGTAAATGCAACTCCATACCAAGCATCGTGAACTATAGTTAAAATTTGATTATATTCTAACTCTGTGAATTCTATATTTTGAGTTGTATCGATGTTTGCAGCTTTTGCATTTTCTACATTAACATAACCAATTAATGTTTCTATGTTGTAAGGGAATGCTAAGTATTCTCCATCAATATTAAAGTTTCCACCTAATCCTTCATCGAAATTAGTAAATCCTCCAACTTCTTCTGCCATTTCATCAGCAGGCATTGCAGCTAAAATTTGGTTTTTAGCTAAACCATATAATCTATCTGCAGGTAAAGCAAATACGTCTGCAACGTCAGAGTTTGTTGCATCTGTTTGATCTAATACATCTAGGTGATCAAATGATCCTGTTTCAATTAATTCAATTGTTGCATTTGGATACTTTTCTACTATAGTATCTTTAACCTTTTCATAGTAAGACATCCAATCCTTTTCAGCTTGTACCTTTAAAGTTACTTTTGCATCACTAGATGATGTAGCTGTATTATTTTCTTCTCCTTTATTACTATCCCCGCTATCACTTGATCCACAAGCTACAAAGTTTAATGAAGTAGCTGCAACAAGTAATGTTACTAATAATTTTTTCATAATAATTCTCCTCCACTTTTCCAAAAATCAATTTATTTAAAGTTAATATAACTTAAATACATATTTACAATTAAGCAAATTCAGAAACGATTCCAACTCTTTGGAAATGTTTTCATAAATAATTCAAAGATACCCCTCTAGCTTGTCTACTATAAAAAACTACTATAATACAAATATCATTACAATATGAAACACTATTTTAGGTATCGTTTCCAATAAAACTAAAAATTAAATTCCTAAAAGGAATTGTTAATTTTTTTCATTTTTAAAGATTATTTCTTTGTTTATGTTTACATTATATCTAATTCATAAATAATCGTCAATAATTAAAATAAAATATGTTATGTTAAATTTGGTATTATTTTTATATATTTAAGCACCTTTTTTTTACAATGATTTCACACATCCCTCTCTTTTCACCTATTTAAGCCACTTTCAAGCCTAAAGTGTTAATCATAAAGTAGTAATTATTTTTTAATACCTTTGCAAGTAATACCCCAATTATA
>OLRB01001459.1_pt1 | contig 9943 bp, 5 predicted proteins | sample 1672751 | NCBI WGS metagenome assembly OLRB01 (sample SAMEA3136720, study PRJEB25190) | human gut metagenome | biome: human gut; feature: human-associated habitat; material: faeces | place: Austria | collected 2013
TATTAAAGATTAAAATAGTAAAAATATGAAATAAATATAGTGAATGAATATGAGAAAACATTTTCTGATGTTAAAAAATGAAAAAAAGATTAATATATTTTTTTTATAGATAAAAAGCGAAAAATGCATGATAAGGCACCAAAATCTTAAAAAATATACAAAAAAGTAACAACTTGAAACAATGTAAAAAGTCGCTTGTTGTAGGCAATTCAAGGATTTTATGTATATATGAAAAATGCATGAAGTTGTATGTTACGAGTTAAAAACTTGCAGTTGTCTAAAAAGACAGAATTTTACAATGATAAAAGTTAAACAATTTCTGTTGCAAAATATACAAAATGAAAGTATAATATATTTAAGAAATAAATAAAAATTTATATGGATTATCAGAAAGGAAGAGACAAAATGGAAGCAGCAGAAGGCAAAAAAAGAGTAAAAGCAGTCAGCACTGAAACATTTGTATTCTTAGCAGTTCTACTAATCGTATTTGGTGGAATTGGTAGAGTAATGGGAGTTGGGCTAATGTTCAAAACAATGATGGCAACAGCTCATGACTTATTACTACAGACAGTATTCTTAATAATGGCACTAGCAGTTTTAGCAGGAGCTCTAAGTGCACTATTATCAGAATTCGGTGTTATATCATTAATAAACAAGATATTCGCACCAATAATGAAACCAGTTTATGGTTTACCTGGAGCAAGTATAACTGGAGCAGTAGCTACTTATCTATCAGATAACCCAGCTATAATATCTTTCGCAAAAGATAAATCATTCACTCAGTACTTCAAAAAATATCAGACACCAGCTCTTTGTAACTTAGGTACAGCATTTGGTATGGGTCTTATAGTTACTACATTCATGATGGCACAGGGTGACGAATATATGTTACCAGCATTAATAGGTAACTTAGGAGCTATAATAGGATCTATAATATCTGTTAGACTTATGTTAATACAGACTAAAAAATATTATGGTGAACATGCAAATGACAGAGTTGGAGAAGCTTCAGATGATGAAGGTGAATTCAGAGAAATAAGAGAAGGTAACTTATTCCAGAGAGTATTAGACGCAATGCTTGAAGGTGGTAAACTTGGTGTTGATTTAGGTTTAGCTATAATACCAGGGGTATTAATAGTTTGTACAGGTGTTATGATGTTAACATTCGGACCATCAGCTGATGGTACTTACACAGGTGCAGCTTATGAAGGTATACGGTTATTACCATTAATAGGTGAAAAAATCAAATTCATAATAGAACCTCTATTTGGATTTAAATCAGCAGAAGCTATAGCATTCCCTATAACTTCATTAGGAGCAGTTGGTGCAGCAATGTCACTAGTTCCAGAATTTATAAAAACTGGTGTTGTAACACCTAACGATATAGCAGTATTCACAGCAATGGGTATGTGCTGGTCAGGATACTTAAGTACTCATATAGGTATGATGGATGCACTAGATGCTAGACCATTAGCAAGTAAAGCGATATTATCACATACAATCGGTGGTCTTTGCGCAGGTATATCTGCACATCTAATCTTCATGCTAGTAGGATAGTACAAGATTGATAAGTAAATAAAAGTTTATACTTTAATAGATAGAGCCTTAGATTCCTAAGGTTCTATCTTATTTTTTTAACAAAAATGCCTCCATTTACGGAGGCTATTTTTATAAAATAGTATAAAATAGATAGATTAAAAAATAAGAAAAATTATTGAGAATTGTAATTAATTTAACGTGATAAAATTTTTTTAATGTGTTAAAATGTAAAGCATAGTAAGAGTTTAGTTTTCAATATTTTAGAGTATGTTGATGAGTAATTTTAAACAAGGAGGAAGAGCAATGGATAGTGAATATAAGGTTGGTGTTGATGTTGGCTCGACAACAGTTAAAATTGTTCTCCTTGACGGGGAAAACAATATACTATTTAAAAAATATCAGAGACATTATTCAGATGTCAAAAAATCTATAGTAGAGGTTTTAAACGATGTATATGAAATAATAGGAGATGCATCTGTAAAAATCATAATAACTGGTTCAGGTGGAATCGGAGTATCTAAAAAATTAGGTGTTAAATTTGTTCAAGAGGTTATATCTAGTACAAAATCTATAGAATACTACCATCCAGAAACAGATGTTGTAATAGAGCTTGGTGGAGAGGATGCTAAGGTTACTTACATAACAGGTGGAATAGACCAGAGGATGAACGGTATATGTGCAGGGGGAACAGGAGCGTTTATAGACCAGATGGCAACTCTTTTAAAAACTGATGCAGCAGGTCTAAATGAGCTTGCTAAGGATTACGATACTATATACCCTATTGCATCGAGATGTGGTGTCTTTGCTAAAACAGATATACAGCCGCTTATAAACGATGGAGCTAAAAAAACTAACATAGCGATGAGTATATTTAACGCTGTAGTTGTTCAGACGGTAAGTGTACTATCTTGTGGTAGAAAAATAGAAGGGAATGTAGCTTTTTTAGGAGGGCCATTATACTTCCTATCAGAACTAAGACAGGCATTTAAAAATGTATTAAACTTAGACGACGAGCATATAATATTCCCGGAAAATGCTCAGCTATATATAGCTATAGGAGCTGCACTATTAGCAGAGGAAGAGAAAGAAGTATCTTTAAAATCAATATTAGATAAATTAAATTCAATAAAAACAATAGACGATGGGAATGTAAATTTATTAGAGCCTTTATTTAAAGATGAAGAGGATTATAGTGAATTTTTAGAAAAACACAATGTAAACAACGTAGAAAAATACGATATAAATAAATACAGTGGAAACTGCTTCCTTGGGATAGATGCAGGTTCTACAACTACAAAGGCTACCCTTATAGGAGAAAATGGTGAATTGTTATATTCATACTACTCTAGCAATGAAGGGAATCCTTTAAAAGCAACTGTAAAAATAGTTAAAGAAATATACAGCTTATTACCAGAAAACTGTAAAATAGTAGCATCTACTTCGACGGGATACGGAGAAGCACTTATAAAAAGAGCATTAAAACTAGATTTTGGTGAAATAGAAACTATAGCGCACTATAAAGCAGCTAAATTCTTTAACAAGGATGTAGACTTCATACTTGATATCGGCGGTCAGGACATGAAATGTCTAAAAATAAAAAATGGAGTAATAGAAAGTATAATATTAAATGAAGCTTGTTCTTCTGGATGTGGATCATTCCTGGAAACATTCGCCAAATCACTATCAATGGATATAAAAGAATTTGCGAAAGAGGGAATATATTCTAAAAAACCAGTAGACTTAGGTTCAAGATGTACAGTATTTATGAACTCTAGAGTAAAACAGGCTCAAAAAGAAGGTGCTGAGGTAGCCGACATATCTGCAGGACTTTCTTATTCAGTAATAAAAAATGCATTATTTAAAGTTATAAAAATGAAAGACCTAAATGAAATAGGAGAACATATAGTAGTACAGGGTGGAACATTCTACAATGATTTAGTGCTTAGAGCATTTGAAAAGATGATTGGCAAAGAAGTAATAAGACCAAATATTGCAGGGCTAATGGGAGCTTTTGGTGCAGCATTAGTTGCTAAAGAAAAATACAACCCAGAAAAACCTACAAAAATGCTTAAAGCAGATGAATTAGACTTACTTCACGTTCAGGCTGAAGTAACTAGATGTAAAGGATGCTCAAACCATTGCCTACTTACAATAAACAGATTCTCAGAAGATGAAGCATTTGTATCTGGAAATAGATGTGAAAGAGGAGAAGCTCTTTACAGTGGAGTACAAAATGACGCAGAAAAAGAATCTATAAACCTATATAAATATAAATACGATAGAGTATTCAACTACAAGCCTTTATCAGAAGAAGAAGCAAAACGTGGAGAAATAGGTATACCTAGAGTACTTAATATGTACGAAGATTACCCATTTTGGTTTACATTCTTCAATGAGCTAGGATTTAGAGTTGTACTATCACCTAGATCATCTAAAAAGATATACGAAAGAGGGATAACTAGTATAGCATCTGACACAGTTTGCTATCCAGCAAAACTAGTACATGGACACATAGAGTCTTTAATAGACAAAGGGATAAAAACAATATTCTACCCATGTGTAACAAATGAAAATAAAGAAGATAACACAGCAGACAACTACTACAATTGTCCTGTTGTTGTATCTTACTCAGAAGTAATAAAAAACAATGTCGATAGTATAAGAGAAAACAACATAACATACATAAAACCATTTATAAGTATTAACGACAAAGAAAAACTTAAAAAGAGAATGTATGAAGTGTTATCTAAATACTACAGCGATATAACAGTTAAAGAAATAAATGAAGCTGTGGATAAAGCTACATCAGAAGAAAAATCATTCAAAGATGAAATGAGAGAACAAGGAGAAAAGGCGTTAGAATACCTTGATAGAACTGGTAAAAAGGGAATAGTGCTATCAGGTAGACCATACCATATAGATCCTGAAATAAACCATGGTATGCCAGAACTTATAAACTCTCTAAACATGGCTGTTTTAACAGAAGATTCAATATCTCACCTAGCTAAAGTTGAAAGACCTTTGAGAGTAGTAGATCAGTGGGTTTACCATTCAAGACTTTACAAAGCAGCTACATTTGTAAGAGAGCATGATAATCTTGAACTTGTACAGTTAAACTCATTTGGATGTGGACTTGATGCTGTAACAACAGACCAGGTAAAAGAAATACTAGATGAAAAAGATAAGATATACACTCTTCTAAAAATAGACGAAGGTAATAACTTAGGTGCAGCAAAAATAAGAATAAGATCCTTAAAAGCTGCAATGGAAGAAAGAGAAGCAAATGGAATAAAATCTAGTGAAATAGAACCTAAGAAAATACAATATGCTAAAAATAACAAAATAACTAAAGAAAGAACAATACTAGCTCCTCAGATGGCTCCAATGCAGTTTGATTTTATTGAAGCTGCTATGAATCAGAGTGGTATAAAAGTAGAAATACTAAAAGACTACAGTCAGGACATCATAGAAGAAGGGCTTAAATATGTAAACAACGATGCTTGTTTCCCTGCGATAATAGTTGTAGGTCAGCTTATACACGCACTAAAATCTGGGAAATACGATTTAGAAAACACATCTGTTGCAATTACTCAAACAGGTGGTGGATGTAGAGCGACAAACTACATAGGATTTTTAAGAAAAGGACTTCACGATGCAGGATTTGGAAATATACCTGTTATTGCACTTAGTGTAAACGGTATAGAACGGAGCGGTATCAAAGAAAGCATGAGTATAGCTATGGGACTAAGACTTCTAATGGGAGTTGTCTATGGTGACTTACTTATGAAAGTTGTGACAAGAGTTAGACCTTACGAAAAAGTAAAAGGAAGTACAAATGCACTTCATGAAAAATGGAGAAATAAATGTATAGAAGCTCTTAAAAAACCTAAGTTTAAAGAATTTAAACAGAACGTATACGATATAGTAGACGAATTTGATAATTTAGAAATAGTAGATATTAAAAAACCTAGAGTTGGACTAGTTGGGGAAATACTGGTTAAATTCCACCCAATAGCTAACAACGACTTAATAGGAATTCTTGAAAGAGAAGGAGCAGAAGCAGTAGTACCAGAACTTATGAACTTCTTCATGGCTTGTGCTCAAAACACTATATATAAACATAAAAACTTAGAAGGCAAAAAATCTACTGAATTTATGGGTAAATTATTCATAAAAATTGTAGAAAGATACCAAAAGGTTTACAATGATGCACTTACAAATAGCAAAAGATTTAGTGGAATAAAACCGATTGGCGAAATGGCTAAAGACGTAGAAAGAGTAGTATCATCTGGAAATCAGACTGGTGAAGGTTGGTTACTACCTGCAGAAATGCTAGAACTTATAGAAAATGGAGTAGATAATATAATCTGTATGCAGCCTTTTGGATGCTTACCTAACCATATAATAGGAAAGGGAGTTATAAAAGAAATGAAAAGACAATTCCCTAAGGCAAATATAATTCCAATAGACTACGATCCATCTGCAAGTGCTGTAAATCAGCTAAACAGAATAAAACTTATGCTTTCAAAAGCATTTAATGAAATCAAGCAGAGTAAATAAAATCTACTTGATACTTGCCTTTCCTTATAATATAATAAACTTTGGAAAATTAAATTAGGGGAGGGGAAAGATAATATGAAACCATCAGAAATATATAAACAGGGATACAACTGTGCTGAATCACTTATAATAGCATATAACGAAGAGTTTAACGCATCTATACCAGTAAGATTATGTACTGCTCTTGGCGGTGGATGTGGTGTTGGAAGCATATGTGGTGCTGTAAATGCAGCTGCTATAATAATCGGTGAAGTAAAAGGTAGAGATGATTCTACTGGGGACAAAATGATAGCAAAAAGATATGTTCAGGCATTTATGAAAGAAATAAATGGTAGATACGGAACACATATGTGTAAAGAATTAAAAGCAAACAAAGTTACTTGTGCTGAAATAATGGATGTAAGCTACGAAGTTGTTAAAGAAGTTTTAAAACAGGATTTATAAAATCGAATAAAGATTTTAAAGGAGTGAGATTTATATCACTCCTTTATTTTTTTGTATATAAAAGATTCACTATTGGAATGGAAAAATAAATAATATATAATTAAAGGTATATGAAATAAAGAAAAAGTAAAGGTATAAACTTTAATTTAAACATATTATACGAGGAGTGATAAATTTGAAATCAGTAAATGATGCGATATTGTCCCCTAATATGGAATATGGAATCAATGAAGATATCGTAGTCTATGATGGAAGATTTTGTGTATATTTAGATAAAAAATACAAATGCAATGGAAAGATATTTTTAAAACCATCTTCTCCATCAGCGATAACATTTAAAGCTAGAATAGTATCGACAGCAGATGATAGCTTAGAAGAGTGCAGTTTGGACGATGCTGTTTTAGAGATACATGGATACAAACTTTCATCGGCGACAATAAGAAGAATAAACGAAACATCAGTAGAGGGATATATTAACAATGATTGTATAAAGTCTAAAAACTCTTATGTAAGCTATGTAGATTTTGATTTATTAAATATAGATAAGATACCTGGAAAACTTATAAAGACAAAAGAAAAAGTATTTGCAGGGAGATTAGAGTTTGAACTAAATGGATATTTAATAACGATTGATAAAAGGTACGACTACAGAAGAGAGTTTTACGAAGAGCTTATCGAAAAATCTGGAACAGTTACAACTCATGTAGGTAGGATAAGAAAGAAAGATGGTACGTTGTTTAAGACAAATAATATAATGGGGCTTTTAGATAGGATTTGTACAGCCTTTAGTTTTGCTTGTGGAAGATATGTATCTTTTTCAGGTATAAGGGGATATCAGGACGAAAATGAGGTTTACAGAGCTTGGAATAGTGGAATGGTAACGCCGTTTACATTTTTACCTACTTGGACAGACACGCTTACAAATTATAGAAATTATGAAAAGTATTTATCTCTTATGTGCAGGAGACTAGAGGATTTCTACTATGGTCCGGCTATTAAAAACGCTGTGGATTGGTATATAGAGTCTTTAAATAATTTAACTATGGATAATGATATAATATCTGTTCAAATAGCATTGGAGTCGCTATCTTATGTTGTGTTAGTAGAAAAAACTAAGACGCTTACAGATATAGAGTTTGATAAGAATTCAGCATCTAAAAATATAAGAATGTTACTTCAAATCTGCAATATTCCATTTGGAGGAGATGAGATGGAGATTTTCTCAGATGAAATAAGAGAAGAATTTGCAGATGGGATAGATCTTATAAGCTATTATAGAAATAAGATTGTTCACCCAAGTAAGAGAAGAAATAAGGTATTTTTATCTGCTGAAGATATTTGGAACATACTTGTGATAGGTATTCATTATATAGAATTGGCGATATTATATATAATTGGGTACAAAGGAGAGTATTCAAATAGACTAAAAGAAAGGTCTTTTGGAGAAGTAGAGGTTGTTCCGTGGAATTAAATTTATAAAAAGATTTAAAAATGAAAGATAATACAAAAATAAAGTCAATTATTTTAAAAGTTCAAAAAATATGTTGACTTTATTTTTATTCTGGTATAGAATAAAAAACATAACAAAGCAGAGTAAATAATCAGATAAAGCGAAGAAGAGAAGTAGTAGATAGTAAAGTCTTTTCAGAGAGATTTCGGTTGGTGTGAGAAATCAAGAACTAATTATCGAACACATCTCAGAGCATAGCACCGAGAAAGAGAATTCATGTAGGCTGCTACGGTAGTACCCGTTATCGTACAAGGGTATCGTCTTTTTATAAGACCGTACTCTATGAGGCTAGTATCGTGAGGTACTAGTGAAGAGAGGTGGAACCACGGAATTAATACTCCCGTCCTCTAGCTTAGCTAGAGTGCGGGAGTTTTTATTTTACCTAAAAATAGAAACTGCTTGAATGAAAGTGGAGTTAAATCTGAGAATTATCACAAGAAAGGTTTTCTGAATATTTGCATAACTGCAAGAATAAAAAAAGAAATTACAGGAGGAAACGAAAATGAAAAAATTATTAAGAAAAGTGATGGTAGTATTTGCAGCAATGGTAATAGTATTAGGGATGACAGCTTGTTCATCAAAAGATAGCGGAAGTGCAGATAACAAGGTAATCGTAGGATTTGACAACACATTTGTACCTATGGGATTTTTAGATGAAGATGGAAATACAGTAGGATTTGATGTTGATTTAGCAAAAGAAACATTTGAGAGATTAGGAATGGAAGTAGAGTTCCAGCCAATAGACTGGTCAATGAAAGAAACAGAGTTAAACAGTGGTAACGTGGATGTTTTATGGAATGGATATTCATTAAGCCCAGAAAGAAAGAAAATAGTTTCTTATTCAGATCCATACCTTCAGAACAAACAGATAATAGTTACAATGGCAGATTCAAATATAAATACTAAAGCTGATTTAGCAGGAAAAGAAGTAGGAACTCAGCAGGAATCAACAGCTCAGGCTGCAGTAGAAGCAGATACAGAGTTTGTAAGTTCACTAAAAGGTGGAGCACCAGTTCTTTACGATACTTATGATAAAGCTCTTAGAGATTTAGAGATAGGAAGAACTTCAGCAGTAGCAGGAGATGAAGTTTTAATAAGATACTATATGTCACAGAAAGGTGAAGATAAATATAAAGTACTAGAAGAAAACTTCGGATTAGAAGATTATGTAGTAGCATTTGCAAAAGACAACACAGAATTAAGAGATAAGGTAAATGATACATTAAAAGAAATAAAAGACGATGGAACATTTGACGAAATATATGCAAAATGGTTCAAATAAGATAGATTTAAGGGAATAGTTAAATATAAAATAAATTTAAAAAATGAGAAGTAAATTATAAAACAAAAGGTAAACTAATAAAATAAAGGAAATAGATTTATTGATTAATTAGTAATTTAACAGTGAAGGAGAATGAGAATTATGATAGAAGGTATAAAAATAGTTATAGCACTATTTACAATAACGTTAGTACTTTCAATTCCGGCTGGGATTGGAGTAGCTCTTTTAAGAATTTCAAAAAACGTAATAATAAGAAAGGTAACTTCTTTTTACATACTTATAATGAGAGGTACTCCACTTCTTCTTCAGATGATAGTTATATTCTATGGTCTTCCACTTATAGGAATAACATTTGATAGATTTACAGCAGGAGCGGTTGCATTCTTCTTCAATTATACAGCATATTTTGCAGAGATATTTAGAGGGGGAATACAATCAATAGACAAAGGTCAGTACGAAGCAGCTTATGTTTTAGGATTTGATAAAGTTTCAATGTATAAAAGAATAATACTTCCTCAGGTTGTAAAAAGAGTATTAGCGCCTGTATCAAATGAAGTAATAACACTTGTAAAAGATACTTCTCTTGTATACATATTAGGTCTAAACGA
>OLRB01001460.1_pt1 | contig 9937 bp, 8 predicted proteins | sample 1672751 | NCBI WGS metagenome assembly OLRB01 (sample SAMEA3136720, study PRJEB25190) | human gut metagenome | biome: human gut; feature: human-associated habitat; material: faeces | place: Austria | collected 2013
CGCCGAATGATTGCCACCGAAGTTCATCGATGGCTTATCTCAGACTGTAATGGGCGTGCATACCTTCCGCCCAATGTATTGTCGCGAACTATACCCAGCTGACGCGAGCTGCCGTTTCTGCAGCTTTTGTTTTTTCGACGAATCTGCGACGACTCTCACCGCCATGCGCCCGAGCCCGCCAAAGCGGCAACCCTCAAGCGACGTCAAGCGACAGGCCTATTTCGCGAAACGGCTTGCAGCAAGCAGCATGGCGATGTTCACAATCGCATCGGCGGCGAACCACACGCCGAGCGCCGAGGCATCGATGCTCACGTGATTGAGCGTAGAGAACGTGCCCACCGTGAGCACCATGACCACCAAACCGCACACCGCGCACGCCACAAGCAGGTTCACGCAGGCACGCTTCGACGTTTTCGCGCGTCGCACGCACGCCACGGCAACCATAGACGCTGCACCAAGCAGCGTTCCAAGAAATGCGGCGAATACGATTGCGGCAACCACGAGCACGCCCGTGCCGGGAAGTTTCGAGCTCATAGAGCCAACCTGCACGGCCGACAGAATGCCGCCTCCAACAATAACCAGGCATACGATTGCGACGAGCGCCGTAGCCCATCCCCACAGAAACGCGCTTGCCGCGCTGGCCTGGCAACCCTCGCGACGAGCAATCGCCGCATACAAAGCCACGCCCGCAACCGAAAGCGTGAGTGCGAGCGAGGCGGCGAACATGAACGCCACGAACGCCGAACCCGTGAGAATGGAGCAAATCGTGTCAAGAATGGCGACATCGCTCGCCGAAATGTAGTCGTAGGCAAGCGCGCCTGTGGCATCCATAATACCCAAGCCGATGCGCGCCACAACGGCCACGATAAGAGCCATTCCGAACAAGGTCACATACGGCCTGGCCATGGCCTTCATTTGGGTTTTCATGTCAGGCCTCCCTAAAACTCGTTGTCGATGACCGACGTTCCGCACAAATACCCGCCGCAGAACGCCAAGCCCACATCGCCCATAAGCGAACCAAGAATAGGATCGCCGATATAGGAGTTCTCGCCGCATGCGCCGCCAGCGGTATGCCAACCCGCATACAGGCCGGGAATCACGAGGCCATTGGTGCCCACGACCTGCATTTGGTCGTTGATGAGCAGGCCCGCCTTAGTGCCGTACAGGTTTCCGCCAATGCGGCAGCCATAAAACGGCGGCGTAGTAATGGCATGGAGCCATTCAGGAGGCATGGGATAGAGGAAGTCGTCCTCGCCCTTTTCGCAGCATTCGTTCCACTTCGCAACAGCATCGGTGAGCACGCCTTTTGCGAAGCCTAAATCGGCCTCGAGCTCCTCAAGCGTATCGCGGCGCTTGAGCACGTCGGCATCGATGGCGTCTTGCACACCGTGGTGCCAGTCGCGATAGTGCTCGGGCACCTTGTCGATTTGCTCCAAATCGGGTGTGATGAGCTTGCGGCAATGCTCCTGCGCGAAGCCCGCCAAGTGGTCTTCGTAATTCGCGTCGAAAATGATGTAGGAGCGATGCCCAGGAGGCACCATTTGAATGGTCGCCAAGTCGCCCAGCGCGTAAATCGCGTTCGCACCGTCTTCGCCCACACGGCTGTCCATATAGCGCAGGCGGTTGCCCGCGCGGTCGATGGTGAGCCACGGCTGGCGCGAGAGCTGCGTCATGCCGTCATAGAGGAAGCGCGCCCATTGCCCGCCTTCAGCCTGCCAATCGACGCCGCCATCGAAACTCGCGGAGCTGTTGAAGCCCGACACATCGGCACCAACGCCCAATCCCATGCGGAAGCATTCGCCCGTTTCGCCGCCGACGAGATAGCTCGACGCGCAGCCCATAGCCGCCGTGGGAATGTAGCGATCGAGCAAGGCTTTGTTGTTGCAGAAGCCGCCCGCGGTAAGAATGACGCCCTTAGACGCGTGGATATAAACCTCGTGCTGGAAATCTTGCTTGGCGACCAAGCCCACGATACGGCCCGTTTCGTCTTGCACAAGCGCCTCGGCGGGGCAACGGAAAATGAATTCAACGCCCTTGGATACGCCGTAATCGTGCATGGCGTCGGTCGCGTCTTTCATTTTCAGCACGTGGTGGTCGAGCGTGGAATTTTTCGGCGCAACGTACACCGGCACTTCGCCCAAGCGCCACTTCACGCCGCAATCAGCCATCCAGTCAAGCGAGTGGCCGCCTTCGCACGCGATTTTATAGATGAGCTTCGGGTCGGCCGCGTAGTGGTATTCGTCCATCGCCCAATCGGTGAGCGCTTTGGGGTCGAACGGATAGCTCGGGAATGCGAAGCGCTTTTCTTCCTGCTTCGAATAGCCGCCCAGAATGCCGCACATGCCGGCCGATTGCGCGTTGCCGCCCCATGACGCCATGCTTTCTACGCAGATGACCGAAGCGCCCAGCTCGGCCGCACGCGCCGCAGCGTTCAAACCGCCGCCGCCCGCGCCAACGACCACGACGTCGCATTCGTAATCCCACGCATCGGGAACTTTGCGGGGCTCGATAGCCGTGGCATCGTTCGCAGGAAATGCCGCTGCATCGTGCTCGCGATATGTGCCATCGGACGCGCTCGCGTTCGTGTCTTTCGAGGGAGCTACGGCAACGGCTTTGCTGCCGTCGGCCGCCCAGTCACCGATCACGCCCGCCTCTTCGGCATGCGCCGCCGCCGGTATCGCGCTCGCCGCAGCCAAACCGCCGGCCAAAGCCGCCGCTCCGGTCAAGAAATCGCGGCGGGAAACGCCTTTGTTCTCAAGAGCTGCCATGGCTATTCCCCCTTCTGCACTTTGTCGATGGTGGTGCCGCTGCCCACTTCCACGGGCTGCAAGTCGGCGCTTGCCTGAATAAGAGCGTCGGTCGTGGCCTGACGCACGCCGGCGGTGGTGATGGTCGCGCCCGAAATGCAATCGATATCGGGACCCTGCTCGGCGTCGATCATGGCGGCGTACTTGCCGTCGCGAATGGCCTCGAAGCCGCCCACGCTTTGCGTTTCGCCTTCCTGGGTCACCTCAACGCAGTTAATATGGTTGCCTTGCACCGCAAGCGTCACCGTGATAAGACCGTCCATGCCCAAGCCCGTGCCGGTGTATACGCCATCGACCAGCGTGAAGTCGCTTTGAGCCTTCGAATTCGCGCCTATCTCGACAGCCCATGGATCGTCAGCATGCATGGCAAGCTGCTCGGCGCTTGCCGCGTCTTTGCTGCCAGACCCCTCGAACGATGCACCGCAGCCCGTCATGGCAACGGCAAGCGCGCATGCGCCGCATACGGCAATCGCGCGGGTTCCTTTTGCAGTATTCGTTCGCATCGGTACCCCTTCCCTTATGCTTGAATCCCCATTCATTACTTCATCGAATTTCTTTTTTTGTTACTCCGATGAACTTTTAGCGCACTATAACATATTTCATAAAGTCTCGATAGTCCCAGTTTGAGAGCGAATACAGAATTGACGCTTTGTCAATTCTGTACATTGACACCCTGTTCAGTTCCGTCGTATTGTGAACACATCGTGAAGCGGAGATTCCAAAAGCCTCATCTTTAGGGGAAGGAGAAGGGCATGGATCGCAAGCTTGAAATTATCCAGTGCGCACGCGAGCTCATCGAAGAGCGCGGCCTCGCGAAAACGTCGGTCGCCGCAATCGCCGAACGCATGAACGTGGCGCGCACGTTGTTCTACCATTACTTCCCCAGCAAGGAAGATTTAGTCGCCGCCGTGCTCGACACCTACGTTGACGAGTTCATCGCAAGCCTGAAGGAGTGGAACGCGCAACGCGTTGAGGGCGATATCGAGGGCGCGCTCGACACGATCGTGGCGCTCATTCGCGACCAGCTTTTCGATAACGACAACGCGCACAAACCGTTTCGCCGAGCGCTCGCCACACACGAAAACGCCTCGCTCTATTTGCGATTCATCAATCGCGTCGCCGATGCGTCGGCGACCTACATCGTCGAAACCACCGTGGCCGATTTTGGACGCTTGCATAAAGTGCGCATCGACCATGTATACGAAACGTTCTACATGCTCATATTGGGCATCGTCGGCTACATGCGACAGCATCCCGAAGCAAGCGACGACGTGCTGAAGGACATCATCGCGCAAACGCTTCACTTCGAACGCGAGCGCGAGCAAAGCCACCATACGGCGTAGAGCCGAGGGGATAAAGGGGATCTGCTGGCTTCAAGAATGGGAAGCGATTTCAGTCGGCAGATCCAAAGGGTACCAGCGAGGAAAATTCTGGCGATCAGCTCAAGGATGCCACGCGAATTCGTGCGCTTCGATGCGCCGCCGATTCGCGGATGCGAACCGAGATCCGACAGAATCGTCCGCAGCGGCACAGGGGTGCGCGGGTCGTAAGCCCGCGCAGCAAAAGAAAGGAGGCATCCAATGCTGTTTGACGTTTATGGCGACAACGCTGTATACCAATGGATTGGATGGATTATCGTGTTTCTGGCCCTCATCGGGTTCAACGAAATCGCACGACGCACGAAAATCGGCGGCATCACGTGCTTCCTGGTGATTCCAGGAATTCTTACCGCATACTTCATCGCGATTTACGCGGGAGCCGCCGCGGGTGCCGAGTGGGCGCTCAACAACCCCACGTATCTCTACATGAACAGCTGGTTCCACTATGCCAAGCTTTACGCCGCAACCGCAGGCTGCATCGGCTTCCTTATTCTGAAGTATCACTGGGGATCGCTCGGCAAGGCCGAATGGTTCAAGTGCTTCCCGTTCGTCATCGTCGCCATTAACATTCTAATCGCCGTAGTGAGCGACTTCGAAAGCGCCGTGCGCGCCTTCGGCACCACGTGGGTTTCCAGCGAAGGCGTCACGCTGTACGGCGGCTGGCACAACGTATTCAACGGCGTTGCCGGCATTTTGAACATCTTCGTCATGACCGGTTGGTGGGGCATCTACGTGTCCAAGAAGAAGCAGGACATGCTCTGGCCCGACATGACGTGGGTTTTCATTCTGAGCTATGACATTTGGAACTTCTGCTACACCTACAACTGCCTGCCCACCCATTCTTGGTACTGCGGCCTGGCGCTGCTGCTCGCCCCCACGGTTGCCAACTTCTTCTGGAACAAGGGCGGCTGGATTCAGAACCGCGCCTACACGCTGAGCCTGTGGTGCATGTTCTGCCAGGTAGTTCCCATGTTCGCGAACGACTCCATCTTCGCGGTGCAGTCGGTGAACAACCCCGACGTGAACCTGGTCGTTTCGATTCTCGCCCTTGTAGCCAACGTCGCCGCCGTAGGCTACGTGATTTATCGCGCCAAGAAGCTCGGCGTGAACCCCTACACTCACGAAGTGTTCAAGGGCACGCGCGACTACGAGCAGGCCATGCTGCGTGAGGAGAACGCCGCATAACGAGCGAGGCGCGTCTCGACATGCGCAAGAGTTTCGGGATGAACAGGTGTCTCGAGATGTGCAAAACACACCTCGAATGTGGCATCGCGTCACGATAAAAAGCCGGAAACCCCTGGTTGCACAACACTGCGACCAGGGGTTTTCTTGTTTATGCGTACATTATGCAGAAGAATCGGGCAGAACCGCACGCCTCGCATGCCACATTCGAAGGCCTTTTTGAGCAAATCAATCGACATTCGCAATACGCCCTAGTCGGCATTTCCCTATGCGCCGCGCTCACGCAGGCGCACGCGTCCAATTGCGACGGCAATAATCGCAATTACGAGCGCCCATAAGAACGTGACGCCAACCTCCCCCGCCGCCTGAAGAGCCAACCCCAGCGTGATTTGGGGAGCCTGCGAGACCTCGATCATCGCATTGGTCGCCCAATAAAATGGGGTGAACGCCGCGGCCACGCGCACACCCTCGCCCACAATCGAGAGGGGAATCCATGCGCCGCTGAAAAAGCTGCACGCCAAACCGACGATGTTGCCGGCGCCATTCGCCACGCTTTCGCTCGCCCCAAGCTGCCACAGCAGGAACCCGAACGCGGCGCCGATAAGCGCTACGCCGAGCTGCCCGAACACCACAATCGCGACCGAGGCAGGCACAGCTCCGCCGGCGAGAGGCCCGAACACCGCGAGACCCGCCGCAGCAATGACCGCCCAAATTACCAGCGAAGCGAGCACACACGCGAGTCCCACCTGCGCGCCATAACTCTCGCTGCACACGGGTCCCACCACAAGACGACGGCGCATTTCGGTTTTGCGCAGCGACGCCAAACCAACTGCGATAAAAATCGCTGACGAGGTGAACAGCGCATATGCCGAGAAGGCAGCGAAGTTGATGTACTTCGCCGAAAGGCCTTCTGAATCGACCGAAAAAAGCTCCACAGGCGTCTCGTCACCGCACGCGGCCGTTGCATTGTTCGCAACGTCACGGGCGCTTGCCTGAGCATCAACCGAAGCGAAACCATAGAGCGACTGCACGTATGCCTTCACGCGCTGGTCCATGAGCGCACCGCGCGCGCCCTGGTAGCTCACTACGGTTTCGAGCGTCGGCGCGTCGGCGCCGCTGTGCGCAGCTTCCACGAGGCCCTCTTGGAAACCCTCGGGAATAATGAGCACATAACTCGCAAGGTCTTTCGCCGCGGCGTCCTGCAGGGCAAACGTGGAATCTTCCACATGCACTTCTACGGCATCTTTGAGGGCGAAATCTTTGAGAGCGGCCGACAGCTCGCTGCCATCCCGATCGACAACCGCAACCTTAGGCGCATCGTTGGAAAACTCGCTCGCCTGGGGTGCTTCAATGGCGCCCGAGCCAAGAATCGCCATGCATCCCAAAGCAAGCGTGTATATAAGCAAATAGCTCCAGTGCCTTGCGATAATCGTGACGGCAAGCTTAAAGACGTTCATAATTCTGCCTCCTCATAAGCAAAGCCGCCACGACGAAGAACACCGCGGCCATCACAGCGAGCACGCACAGCGTCGCGAAAAAGGGCGCGAGCGAATCGTAATAGGTCAAATCGTAGAACGCGTTTGCCGCCTGCGCCGCAGGGTTGACGAGCACGGCCCAAGGCGCACTTTGCGACACGCGGTCGGCGAGCTGCATAGAAGGCTCGCCATACAGGCCGGCGAAAAGCGCACAGAAACAGGTGATTCCCGTCGCAATGCCCGTTTTCCCGGGGATCGAGATTTTCGGAATGGCCCCAATTGCCGCGCCCAACGCCGTCGACATGAGCGCGCATGCGGCAAGCGCAAGCATCGCCAGCCCATCGCGTCCACCGAATTCCACGCCCAGCACGAAGCGCATATAGGCAAATGCCAGAAGCAGACAGAAGAATACCGTGACGAAACTCGCAGCCATGGCGACCGCCAATTGCCTCGCGGGAGAGACGCCCGAAACCTGTCGGCGCGCGCCAACCGCCGACGTGTTCGCACGCGCGGCTGACACCGCGTTAATCGAAACAGTGATGGACATGAGCGCCGCAAATCCCATAAGCGCGTAGTAATAGCGCACCGTGCTGCTCGCCTGCACGCGAAGCACGTCGACCTGCTGGGTTCTCACGGCGTCGGACATGAATGCCGAAGCTGCTTCGCTCATGCCGGCCGAACGGGCAAACTCCGCAAGCTCGCCTTCGCTCGGGGGCGCCTGCATGCCTTGCGCGGAAGGCTGGGATAAAAACGTCTGCTTCATTTCGGCATAGATTTGACGATATTGGTCGAGCACGGCGCGCACGACGCTCTGGTCGATCGAACCCGTCGTAAGACTCGCGGCAAGCGGAGACACCTGCATGCTTGGCAAGCCTTCTTCGTCCACGGTAATGCATGCCGCCGCGTCACCCGAAAGCACCGCTTCGCGCCCTTCTTCAAGCGTCGCAACCTTTGCGACATCGAGCAGCTGGCCCGCGCCCGGCGCCGACACTTCGTCGAGCATTTCACGGAAGAACACGGCCCGTTCGGAGTTGAAGTTGTCATCAGCAACCACCACGCAGCTCGCAGGGTCGACGCGATAGCTTTCGTCGATATTCGAAAGCATCACATGAAAGAGCGTGGCAAGCGCCAACGGAAACAGAATGACCCATATGAGCACGTCGCGCTGCCTCACAAGCATGCGCACGGTGTGCGCGAATAAAGCGCCCATGACAGCCTCCTAATCGCGCAGCTCGCGGCCAGTGATTTCAAGAAACACGTCATTGAGCGTGGGAGGCTCGGAATACACGCGCCCAACCGCCACGCGCGACGACTTGAGCGCCCCCAGCACATCGAGCAAGTTCCGCTCGCTCGCTTCGCACGCCGCGTGCAGTTCGCCATTGGCGAATTCGCACGAGAGCACATGCGGAAGCGCCCCGACAGTCTGAGCCGCCGCACAACCGCAAGCCTCGACGGCGCCAGGAAGCTCAATGACGATTTTCTCCCCCACCGCAATGCCGCGCTTGAGTTCATCGGCGGTGCCGAGCGCCAGAATTTTACCGCCATCCATGATCATGATTCGGCTGCAGATTTGCTCGACTTCTTCCATGTAATGGCTCGTGTACACCACCGTCGCACCCTCGTCGCGCAAGCGCACGATGCCGTCAAGGATTGCATTTCGGCTTTGCGGGTCAACCGCCACCGTAGGTTCGTCGAAGAAAATGAGCTCGGGCTTGTGCGCAATGCCGCACGCAATATTCAGCCGGCGAAGCAGGCCGCCCGACAGTTTCTTGGGGCGCATTTTGCGGTAATCCTCAAGCCCCACGAATTCGATGGCTTCTTCCACCAGCTGGCGTCGGCGGGTTTTGTCGCTCGCATACAAGGCGCAGAAGCAGTCGATGTTCTCGAAAACGGTGAGCTCGTCAAATACTGCCACCTGCTGAGGAACCACGCCAATGCGCCGCTTAAGATCGTAACGCGTCGGCTTCATTGCCTCGCCGAACAGCTCGATGTCGCCCTTGTCGTAGGCGAGTAGCTGCAGCATGCAGTTAATTGCCGTCGTTTTGCCGCAGCCATTCGGGCCCAAAAGGCCGAAAATTTCGCCTTTGCCGATTTCGAGATTAAAGTGATCAAGCGCGAGAATATCGCCATAACGCTTTACGAGGCTGCGTACAGAAACCACCGAATTCGCGCTCTCGTTTTCTTTCATTGCGTGGCCTCCTCTTTCGCGGCGCATCGCCCACATGTAGCGAGATGTGGGGCGCCTTTCCTTGCCTCCATCATGAAAGAAGGACGGAGCGCAAACCAGTGACATTTGTCATGAAATGGCATTTTCCCAGGTAAATTGTACGACAAGAACGCTTTAGGAACACAAGGGGGCTTTCCGCAAAACACACGGGCAAAAGGGTTTGCTACCATGCAGCCATGGAAAGAATTCTCGACAAAACAATCGTTCTGGCAGGCTGTCTGCTTACGGCCGCCTGCTTTTTGGTCGAGACCAGCAGCGGAGCCGAGCCCACAGCGTCCGACGCGCGATTGCTCACGCTCGCCATCGCCATGCTTATCGCCGTTTTATGCTCCGCGCTCACCGAAGCCGTCTCGACACCCGCGGGCATACTGGCCTTTTCGGCATACTGCGCGGCGGCGCTCTTCGTTCCCGCTGCGCTCGCCTTCGTACCGCTTGCCCTCTATGACTGCGCGCGCTGCGTCCATCGTGCGGACGTTTTGCGTTTCTCGGGCGCACTCGCCCTTATCACGATTGTCGCATGCCTTATGCGCGCGACAATGCCGCCGCTTTCGACGGCATCGCTTCTTTGCTCTGCGACCGCGACCTGCGTTCTCTCGGTTCGCACGAGCACAACGCTCGCCCGCCAGCGCATCGCCTGGAGCACGCGGGACGCACTGGCCTCCCAGGCACTTTCACTTCGCAAGAGGAATCGCAACCTTCGAGACTCGCTCGATAGGATGTCGGCGATAGCGGCAAGAAACGATGAAAACGGAGCGACTGGCGGCGAAGCTGCAGAGCAAAAATCAACTGGCGAAACCGCCGCGCACGAATGCGCCCGCGGGATTGCGGCGAGCAAGTCGGGCGGGGGCCCATCGCGCGAGCCAGGCG
>OLRB01001463.1_pt1 | contig 9913 bp, 7 predicted proteins | sample 1672751 | NCBI WGS metagenome assembly OLRB01 (sample SAMEA3136720, study PRJEB25190) | human gut metagenome | biome: human gut; feature: human-associated habitat; material: faeces | place: Austria | collected 2013
CATTTTTGCAAGAGTACCCGGCGTGTAAGGTACAGAATACATTCCGGATGATTGGGAGAGGAATCATCATTGCATTGATGGGCTTTATAGCATTTCTGGCTATTGATATGGACGAACTGATTACGATAATTATCTGGTTTCTTGCTGCAATGGTGATTGGAGTAATGTGCATGATGCCGCCGTATTACATAAAGCTATCACCAGTCTTAACCGAGTTAAACGAAGCAGTCGAAAATGCAAAGAAATATAAAGAGTATTTAGATAGACTGAAAAAGGCTCGTGATGAAGAAAACGGTGTATGAATGGCTGATGGCAGTCGGCCATCGAGCAGGCTGTCATCAACGCGCAGATAGGAGCTTTTACTGGAAAGGCAGGAAGTTTCCGCTGTGTGCCCGTTGTACAGGTGTTCTGGTTGGATATATTCTCGCTGTGCCAGCGTATACGGTTTGCAGAAAGAACGTGAGCGTGTATGCCGTTTGCTGTATCCCACTGGTGATAGACGGTTTAACTCAGCTATGGGAGTGGCAGGTGTCTACCAATCGAAGAAGATTTGCAACAGGCGTTTTAGCGGGATATGGTATCTGCTCTATGGCGATAACGTTGCTGTTATTCGTAAAAAATTTAATGCTAAGGAGTTGGTAAAAGATGTTCTGTCCAAATTGCGGTACGGAAATTAAGGAGAAGAAAACATTTTGTCCGAAATGCGGCTCTCCGCTGGGCGTAGAGGCAGTTCAAGAGGACACAAAGACGGTGGAAGCTGCTGCAAGCACAGAAAACGTTCATGAGAATGTAATACCACCACAGGGAGCGCCAGTACCATCGAAAAAGGGCGGTAAAAAGAAGTTTATCATCGGCGGTATTGTGGCGGTTGTACTGATTTTGATTGCAGTGATGATTGGTACGTCTGGTGGTAATACAGGCTCGACCAGCACGGACACTTATATCGAAACCGTACAAAATGGCTATCTCGGCGAATTTACTGATATGACGGTGCAGGAATTGCTCGGCAGCTACTATGAAGATCTGCTGGACTGCACAGCCGAGTGGGACGGCGGAGAGAACGATGATGGTCAGCAGATTGTTGAAGTAAAATATACAGATGAAACTGTGGGCGACACAACGATTCAGTTCAAAATGCTTGACGAGCAGGTGTTCAAAATTTCTGCTTTTCATGATCCCAATACAGAGATTGAAAAGGCAAGCAACCTTGCGGCAGAGTTAAACAGTCTATACTTTATGGCTTACACCACAAAGCATGAAACAGAACTCGACAGCGCAGAGAAGATGAAAGCCTTTATTGATGAGCTGGATCAAATCTCCGGTTCTGCGGTATTGTATGGCGCAGCGGCAAACTATACAGGTGATCGCGCACAGCTTTGTACACTGTTTGGTGAGGACGCATTGGAAACCTCGGTTCCGTGGGTACTGGATGCGTATGGCTATCTGGATATGAACGACTATGCACAGCAGGACACTGCTGATACGACAGCAGTAGAACCGGCATCGACTGCGGATATCTCATCGGCTGATTATATTTTCCCGAGTGACCGCCAGTATATCACTGAGTCCGATATGGCAGGCTGGGATCAAAAGACGGCTCTGCTGGCCCGCAACGAGATTTTTGCTCGTCACGGCTATGTATTCCAGACGCAGGAAATCCAGAATTACTTTGCGGCTAAATCGTGGTATACGCCAAATTCGTCCTATGATGGAAGCGATTTGAGTGATGTAGAAAAGGCGAATGTCGATACTATTTCTGCATATGAGCAGAAGATGGGCTGGGCCGAGCAGGATGTTTCGCCGACAAAGTTGGCGCAGGGTGCGGTCAGCAGCTATGTGGAGAGCCAAGGCGATTACTGTACCGGTTTCGACTATGTTAGACCATATGCAGAAAACGAATATCTGGTTTGTGCAAAGATTGGCGAGTATGAATGGGAAGCCGAATATATTGTAGAGGTCAACGGCTCTGACGCATGGGTAATCGGCCGTCTGGACGGCGGTGTGTTTAGACCGGTATAAAAGCCAAAAGCCCGAGCGGGAAACCGCTCGGGCTGACAGCAACGTGACAGCAATCACGATAAAAACAACCGAAACTGTATGTGCTATATGTACTCAAAAAACGGGATGATGAACTGAATAAGACGGAATAACACAGAAAAAGATGCAAAAAATCAAAACTTTGCTTTTCAAATCTCTCTGTCTCCGCCATGAAAGCTGCACTTTTTATTGTGGAAAGTGCAGCTTTTCTGCATTTATAGATGGAAAATGATAACTTTTAGAACGACTTAATTTTCTTGACAGCAATCGTGACAGCATTTGTTGCAAAACACCAAAAACACGGCATAGCTTTTATGAAAAAGATGAAACTTCAAAAACTTCGTAAAAAACAGTTGACAGCTGCGTGCTTATAGCGCTACAATAACATCGTCAGATAACGAGGACGTACTCGTGACACAGCGAGGACGTACGCGCTGACAAATAAAGCACAGATTTGCCGATGAAAGTGAGGTATCGTTCGGCATGAAAGTTACTATGAAGGAAATCGCCGAGCGCGCCGGAGTTCATCCGTCAACAGTCGATAAGGTCGTACACCACCGTGTAGGTGTCAGTGATGAAGTTCGTGCAAGGGTGCAGGCCATCATCAACGAACTGGGCTACACGCCCAATCCGAGTGGCCGTGTATTGCAGCGGCAGGGCAAAGTGTACCGCATTTCCGCCATTCTGGTGGAGGTAGATGCACTGCCGTACCTGAAAAAAGGCATCGAACGCGGCGTGAAAGAGCAGACCGGCTTTGACATCGAGATCACCTACGCTGTCACCGGCTTCCAGGAAGCCAAGCGGCAGAGCGAGTACATCATCAAGGCAGTTGAGGAAAAGGCGGACGGCATCATTCTCAGTCCGATCAACGCGGAATGTGTACGTCGAGCGATTGACCGAGCGGCTGACGCAGGTATTCCCGTTATCACTACGGATTCGGATATTGACGGTTCGCGCCGTACCTGCTGTGTCAGCATCGACAGCGCAAGAGCCAGCCGTATTGCCGGTCGGCTTATGGGACAGTTTCTGAACGGAAACGGCAAAATTGCCATCATTTCAAGCGCAATCGAGACTGAAAACAACAACTACTATGTGCAGATGCGTGAACAGGGATTTACCGATTTTCTCAAAGTGGAGTATCCGCAAATCGTGATCGTATCGCGCGTGGAGAGCTTCGAGGACCCGCAGATCACCTATGAAAAAACGGTACAGCTGCTGGCTGAACAGCCTGATCTGCGCGGCATCTATATCACCTGCGGCGGCGTAGCCCAGGTCGGCAGAGCGCTGATCGAAAGCGGCCGATCCAAGGACATCCGGGTGCTGTGCTACGAGGATTATCCTGAGATCGTGGAACTCATGCGGCAGGGTGTCATAGACTGGACACTCGGCGGCGAAAAAGATGAACAGGGCGCACTTCCGGTCAAGCTGATTATGGATCAGCTGGTGTTCGGCAGAAAGCCCGCACGGGATCAGATTTTCACCGAGACCCGTATTCTGGTCAAGGAATGTTTATAAAAAATATTTGCTGAAAGACGCAAATATTTTTTATAACGCTTTACGAGTACGTCCTCGTAAAGTGGAAATTGAACAAAAACAACCAACGAATATTTGCTGAAAGATGTAGATATTTTTTCAGGAGTGCTACGAGGACGTGCTCGTAGCGTGTATATAGAAAATACTACGGAGAAATCCGTCAAAACAACAAATCTGCTCATAAAGTACCTGCTATTGTGCAGATATTTTTATAGAGGTTTACGAGTACGTTCTCGTAAAAGATAAAAGACATATAAATGAGAAGAACTAACATGAATTAAGGAGGAAAATATCATGGAAGAACTCAGAATCGGTCTGGTAGGCACCGGCGCAATCGGCCGTACCCACATTGAACGCATCAACAACACCCTGCAGGGCGGCAAGGTAGTTGCCTGCGCGGACGCAAACATCGACTTCTGCAAGTCGGTTGCCGAGAAGTACGGCATCAAGGCTTACGAAAAGGGCGAGGACATGATTGCGTCCGATGACATCGACGCAGTAGTCGTTACCACGCTCGACCCGTTCCACGAGCAGTACGTCATGGCAGCGATCAAAGCCGGCAAGTACGTTTTCTGCGAGAAGCCGCTGGCTCCCGAGGCGGATGCCTGCAAGCGCATCGTGGAGGCTGAGATGGCGACCGGCAAGCAGCTGGTACAGGTTGGTTTCATGCGCCGCTACGATCCGGGTTACGGTCAGCTGAAAAAGGCTATCGACTCTGGCAAGTATGGTCAGCCGCTCATGCTGCACTGCGTTCACCGCAACTATGACGCACCGGGCTTCACCACCTCGATGCCGGTCGAGAACTCCATGATTCACGAAATCGACGTGCTCCGCTGGCTGCTCGGCGAGAACTACAAGACCGCCGAGGTCGTATTCCCCAAGACCACCCGCAATGCAGAAGGCGAGCTGCGCGACCCGCAGATCATGTACCTGACCACCGAATCCGGCGTACGCATCGACGTAGAATCCTTCGTCAACTGCCGCTATGGCTACGATGTTCGCTGCGAAGTCGTCTGCGAGGAAGGCTGTCTGAATCTGCCCGAACCGGCAAACGCAATGATCCGTACCAACGATGCTCGCGTTACCCCGATCTGCCATGACTGGTCTGAGCGCTTCCCTGAAGCATACAACATCGAATTCCAGTCCTGGATCAACGCCTGCAAGGAAGGCCGCGTAGACGGCCCGTCCGCATGGGACGGCTACGTTGGTCAGGTGACCGCAAAGGCGGCATCCAAGGCGCGCGACACGCAGACCGTTGTAGAGATTCACTACGACGAGATGCCGGACTTCTACAAAAAGTAACCCCCAATTTTCTCTTTCTCTTCTCTGGCGTGCCGCGGTGCACTGGATACCGCGGTACCGGATAAGAAATCGTTTAGAAAGGACGAATAACTATGAGATTTTGCTTAAATACAGACTGCCTCGGCTACATGCCGTTTGAGGAAATGCTGGACACCGTTGCCGCTCTCGGCTACGAGTCCATCGAGATTGCCTGTGGCAACTGGTCCAAGGCACCGCACATTGATCTGGATGCCATGCTGGCAAGCGAGGAGACCCGCAAGAACTACATGGACGCGATTGCAAAGCGCGGTCTGGTGCTCGAGGTGCTCAACTGCTCGGGCAACCAGCTGGCACCGAATGAGGAGGGCAAGCAGCACCAGGAGGTGGTTGAAAAGACCTTCAAGCTGGCCGGTCTGCTCGGCATCAAGAAGATCGTTATGATGTCCGGCTGCCCGGGCGGCTCGGCAGAGGATCACACGCCGAACTGGATCGTTACCAGCTGGCCGCCGATCACGACTCGCATTCTGAACTGGCAGTGGGAAGAGGTACTGATTCCGTACTGGAAAAAGACGGTCGAGCTGGCAAAGGCAAACGGCATTGAGAAGATTGCACTCGAGAACCACGGCTGCCAGATGGTCTACAATCCGGAGACACTCATTCGTCTGCGCGATGCAGTCGGTCCGATGGTCGGCATGAACCTTGATCCAAGCCATCTGATGTGGATGGGCGGCGATCCGGTAACGGCTGTTCACAAGCTCGGCGCGGACCGCATTTATCACGTTCACGCCAAGGATGTGCGTCTGGAGCGCAATTATGTCGGCCCGGACGGCGTGCTCGACACCAAGACCATCGACCAGTTTGCAAAGCGCACCTGGAACTACGTTGCGCTCGGTCACGGACATGATGTCAGCTGGTGGAAGGAATTTCTGTCCTGCCTGAGCATGGAGGGCTACGACGGCCCGATCAGCCAGGAAATGGAGGACCTGACCATGCCGGCGCTGACCGGACTCAAGAAGTCTACCACTGTACTCAAGGAAGCAATGCCCTGTGATCTGTAATAAATAACGCTTCGGCGCTGCTTATAAAAGAAAAAGAGAGACCCGAGAAAAAACGAGAGAAAAGAAAGGACTATGATCATGAAAAAGAAGCTCTTAGCGATGACTCTGGCAAGTGCGATGTGCGTTGGCATGCTGGCAGGCTGCGGCGGCGGTTCCTCCGCCTCGACGGACAGCGGTGATTCCGGTGCAAGCAGCAGCGGTGACGCTTACAACATCTCGGTTATCGTAAAGCTGACCGATGGTCACTTCAACAAGGTTATGGCCGGTGCAAAGGCGTATGCCGATGAGCACGACAATGTAAATGTAGACATTCAGTCTCCGACCTCGGCAACGTCCTACGATGAGCAGGTCAACATGATCGAGACCTCGCTCGGCAACCCGAGTATCGACGCACTGGTGCTGGCTCCGCTGCAGTCGGATTCCGCATCTACGCTGGTAGCCAACACGGATAAGGTGGTTATTGCGTTGGATACCGACTTTACTTCGGATAAGAAGGTAGCATTTGTCGGCACCGGCAACAAGGATGCAGCCAAGAGCGGTGCAGTCGCAGCGGTAGAAGCGGCTAAGGCCAACGGTGTTGACAAGCCGACCGTACTGGTCGTTACCGGCGTGCAGGGCGACGAAACCCACGAGGCACGTCTGGCCGGCTACAAGGAAGGCGTTGAAGAAGCAGGCGGCGAGGTCGTTGAGGTGCAGTACTGCGACGGTCTGGCTGAGAAGGCTGCAACCGCAATGGAATCCGTTATGCAGATGTATCCGGACGGCATCGATGTTGTTCTCTCTTCGAACGACGACATGGCAATGAGCGTTGTTAAGATCATCAAGGACTCCGGCAATGCCAAATACGCTGACACCATTGTCTGCGGTTTTGACGGCAACACCTCCGCTATCTCCGCGATCAAGGACGGTACGCTCGGCATGGATATCGCCCAGCTCGGTTATGACATGGGCTATAAGGCAGTGGAAGCTGCAGTGAAGGCGCTGGAAGGCGAACAGGTTGATTCCTTTATTGATTCCGGTTCTCAGGTCGTAGATTCCTCCAACTGCGATGCGTATATCGAGGATATGACCTCCAAGGGTCTGTGGGAGTAATCCACAGACCGGTTACACTCCGTTAAATCTCTTTTTCCTTTGGATAAACGGTCGGGTCTGACGCTCCAACGATCCCAATCGTACCGCCTCGGGACGGTGGTATTGCCCAAGGAAGATAATGCTGAAATGTACAGCGCACAGGACGAAAGTCCTGTGCGCTGTTTCGGTTCTTTGCTTGCAAAGCGGATATCAACAAAAAGTATCCACAGGCTGTGGATACTTTTGCGGCTGCACATCATATTATAAAAAGGAATCAGCCGGCTGGCTGATTCCTTTTTGCTCAATATCCCGTTTTAAGCAGCTTTCGCGCAGCCGCAAACGCCCTTTCCTCGCCCTCGTCGCGCAGAATACGCAGCAGGGATTCCAGTGCGGCGGCAGTATCCGGATGGATGATATAGTGATCGACCGAGTGTGCGTAGTAATCATACGGATCGCTGTCGCGGTAGGCAGCACCGCGATAGGTTTTGCTGGCGGCTACGCGGTCGCAGAACATCTCTATTACATATTGAATGGGCATTTTCATGCCGCACATACCGGAGCCGTCGGCGGCGTAGTCGATCCAGTACTCCAGATGATGCTTATTCCGGCCCTTATGATGCAGCCATGCCGCGCTGTAGCCCTTTTCGCGGCGTTCGATCTCGTTCGGGCTGCGGTTGCCCTGATAATATTTTGCACCGGCGGAAAACTCCACCGGACTGAACTTACTCAAATCGTGCGTCAGTCCCTGCCAGTATAATCCAACGCGCCAGCAGTGCCGGAGCACCAGAAAACGATGGTGCTGCACCGTGCGCAGATGTGAAAGCCATTTCATGGCATGCGCCCTCCTTTTTCGGACTGATAGTATTCTACCATGCTGTGCGGAAAAAGAAAAGCAAAAACAATGTGCAATGTGCCCTCGGGAACTCGCGCTTTACGTTTTTCGCGTATTGTGATAAACTATAGCAGTTCAGACAGATACTGCAGCAGGTGCACGCATACAGCACGCAAATACCATTATCAATTTCATTTGCCATGCGGCAGCATGCCCGCGTAAAATTTCCGCGCTCTTTACACGCGGCGTACTCTGCTTTTGCTGCACTATTTATATGAATGGAAAAAGAAAATTCCGTGTATATGGGAAAATATATAGAATCGGATGAATTTGTTTACATACTATCAGGAGAAAAAGAGGAAACTATGAAGGCATACAAGCGGTTGATCGCCGGAACGGCGGCTGCGGTCATGCTGGCGCTGACATGCGGCGGCTGCGGTGCGGAAAAGGAGCCGGTGACGATCACAATCTGGAACTACTATAACGGTGAGCAGCTCGAAGCATTCAACCGGATGGTGCAGAATTTCAACGATACGGTCGGCAAAGCGCAGGGGATCACGGTGGAAAGCGCCAGTCAGGGCAGTGTAAATGATCTGGAGACTAACGTGCTGAACGCCGCGGAAGGCAAGGTCGGTGCGGAAGAGTTGCCGAATATCTTCTCCGGCTATGCGGATACCGCGTATGCGCTCGATCAGCAGGGCATGGTCGTGGATCTGAACGACTACCTGACCGAAAGCGAAAAAAGCGAGTACATCGAAGGCTATCTCACCGAGGGCGACTTTGACGGTGATGGCAGCATCAAGATTTTCCCGACCGCAAAGGCCACCGAGGTGCTCTATCTGAACGATACCGACTGGCAGGCGTTTTCGCAGGCGACCGGCACGACCTATGACGATCTTGCGACGGTTGAGGGATTGACCGCAGCAGCCGAGAAATACTATAACTGGACGGACGCGCAGACCGAAGCGCCGGATGACGGCCGTGCTCTGTTTGGCAGAGATGCGATGGCAAACTATCTGCTCATCGGTGCAAAGGAGCTTGGCTGCACGATTTTTGATGTGCAGAACGGCAAAATGACGCTTGATTTTGATAAAAATGTTATCCGTAAGCTGTGGGACAACTACTATGTGCCGTTTATCAAGGGCTATTTTGAGGCAACCGGCCATTTCCGCAGCGATGACATCAAAACCGGTACGATCCTGTCCTATGTCGGCTCCAGCTCGAGCGCGACCTTCTTTCCGGACAGCGTAATGACCAGTGATGACGACAGCCATTCGATCGAGCTGAAAGTGCTGCCGAATCCGCATTTTGCGGGCTGTGAACCGGTTTCGGTGCAGCAGGGTGCGGGCATGGTTGTCACCAAGGGCGATGAGGCAGAGATCAAGGCGAGCGTAACCTTCCTCAAGTATTTCACCGCACCGGAGAACAACATTCAGTTCTCGATCGGTTCGGGTTATCTGCCGGTCACCCGGGAAGCGAATAAAGAAGAAATGCTGGCTGACAGCGAGATTGCTATGACATCCGAGGTCAAGTCCGTTCTGCAGATGGCGGTCAAGACGGTAAACGAGAATAAGCTGTACACCACCCGTGCCTTCGAGGGCAGCAAGGACGCGCGCAAGGTGCTGGAATACGCGATGAGTGATCTTGCTGTGGCAGACCGCGACACGGTGGAGCAGCGCATTGCAGCCGGGCAGAGCGCGGAGCAGGCCGAGGCGGAATTCTTGACAGATGCATATTTTGACAGATGGTATCGGGATACGCTGGCGCAGCTTCAGGCATATGAAGGATAAGAGAAGCAGCTCGAGAAATCAGGTTTGAACAGGCGGTGCGGTATGAAGGCTCGCAGTAAGCCAACAGAAAAACGGGAAAGATCGGTCTTTTCCACTATATTTATATCGGTACTGGTCATTCTGGCGGTCGAGGTCACACTGCTGATCGGCTCCATCGCGGTAAGCCGCGTGCCGCAGCAGCTGGACCGGAATGCGGAGGATATTTTAGCCAAACAGGTTGAGAACCGCAGCAGATATCTGGAGGATTTTCTCGTGCAGGCGCAGAATCTCGGCGATATGCCGAATCGGATCAACGAGAAGACCGAAGCGCT
>OLRB01001471.1_pt1 | contig 9890 bp, 9 predicted proteins | sample 1672751 | NCBI WGS metagenome assembly OLRB01 (sample SAMEA3136720, study PRJEB25190) | human gut metagenome | biome: human gut; feature: human-associated habitat; material: faeces | place: Austria | collected 2013
TTGTAGTAGGGGATATTAGTAAGACTATTGTAATGATATTTGTAGTATGTATAGCTATATTATCTACATTTCAATATATATTAAATAAGAAAATAAGAAAATAATTAGTAATAATATATATGAAAATCTATATAAATATAAGGTATGTTTATAAAAAGTATGATTTAAAAGGGTATTGAATTGGAAAAAAATAATTCTAGGTATACATTTACATGCCAGTGAAATAGGCATTTTTAAAATTTACCATTGTCCAAAGTTTCCATAAGTGATATAATGGTAAAGAAACCAAAGGAGAGGGGGAGGGTCTAAAGACCTACAGATAAATATGAAGAAGAAAATTTTATCAGCATTATTAGCTGCTACTTTAGTTATTACTTCAGCAATGCCTGCCTTTGCTACACCAAATCAAGAAGTAATAGAAAACCAGAACAAATATGATGAATTTACGAAAAAGATAGAGGATATTAATAATAAAATATATAGTTTAAATGCAGAAATAGAACCTTTAGTTGCAACTATTGACGAGAATAATACTCAAATAGAGCAAATAAAAGTTGAAGTAGAAAATACTGAAAAAGAAATAGAAACTGCAAAAGAGGATATAGCTAACACAGAAGAAGTGCTAGGAAAGAGAATTAGAGAGTTATACAAATCAGGTGGACAAAGTAGCTACATAATGTTATTATTCAGTGCTGACAGTTTTAATGATTTAATATCTAAGATTGAATCAACTAGCAGATTAGTAAACATAGACAAAAAGATAGTTAAAGAACTTGAAGAAAAACAAGATTCTCTTAATCAAAAAATTGAGAGCTTAGATGCGAAAAATGAAGAACTTGTAAAGATAAATGAAGAAACTCAAAAATCATTAAGTGAATTTGAAGCTAAAAAGGCTGAACAAGAAACTTTAGTTGAACAAGCTAAAGCTGAACAAGCTGAGTTTGAAAGAGAATTCTTAGCGGTTTCAGAGAGACAATTAGTTACACCACAATATGCTGTTATTGAGAATTCATCAAGTTCAATTGATCAATTAAACAGTGCAATTTCTCAATTAAGAAGTATAAGAGATAATCAGCTTAAGAGTAACATAGTAAAAGAAGAAGTTAATGAAAAAATCGAAGCTGCAAAGGCTAAAGTTGCAGAGCTTCAAGCTGCAATAGATGCTGCAAATGCTGCAAGTAAACCAAATAGAGGTGACTCAACAGTATCTGCAACTGGTAATGCAATAGTAGATTATGCATATAAATTCCTTGGAACACCATATGTATGGGGTGGGACATCTCCAAGTGGATTTGACTGTTCAGGATTTACTCAATATGTATTTAAAAATGCTGCAGGAGTAAGTTTACCAAGAACAACATATGATCAAATAAATGTAGGTACACCTGTAGCTTATAGCGACCTTCAACCAGGAGATTTAGTATTCCCTCATACTGGACATGTTGGTATATATATAGGTGGAGGACAAATGATACATGCACCAAGTACTGGGGATGTAGTTAAAGTTTCAAGCGTATATAAATTCTATACAGCGAGAAGAGTAGTATAATTTGAGTTTACAGACTAGGATTTTATTAATCCTAGTCTTTTTTGTATATAATATGTATAATAAAAGTACTTAGTTTACAATTGAAAAATATTGCGAAACAACTTAGTTAGTTATTAGTTAAGAGTTAGTGGTTAATGGTGAAACTCCTATGTGAGTTTCTTAAAGTATATATTTTTCTAACTTCAGCTCAGCTGAAATTAATCCTTAACTATTAAATATAAACTATTAACTAAATTGCAAGGCAATTTAATAGAGGTGTGTTATGGAAGTTAATATAGGCAAAGATGAAAGTATTGATGATTTACAATTAAATGGACTACAATTAATACAAAAAGAACAAGGATTCAGATTTGGGGTAGATGCTGTATTATTATCTCATTTCGCAAATGTAAAAAAGAAGCATAGAGTAATAGATTTATGTACTGGTACTGGTATAGTATCATTTTTAGTATATGGAAAGTATAAGCCTCAAGAAGTTATAGGCTTAGAAATACAAGATGATATGGTTGAAATGGCTAATAGAAGCTCTAAACTTAATGATACTAGTGATATAGTTAAATTTGTTCAAGGGGATTTAAAGGATAAAGCTTTATTAGATTCATTAGGAAGATTTGATGTTGTAACAGTAAATCCACCATATAAATTAAATAATGCAGGGATTTTAAATCCAAATGATAAATTAGCTATTGCTAGGCATGAAATAATGTGTAACTTAGAAGATGTAATTGTATCAGCAAGAAGGCTTCTTAAGGATAATGGAAGAATGTTTATAGTACATAGACCAGAAAGGTTAGCAGATATTTTTGGATTAATGAGAAAGTATAAGATAGAACCTAAAAGAGTTAGATTGGTTCAGCCTAATACAAAAAAAGCACCTAATATAGTTTTAGTTGAAGGGCAAAGAGATGGTGGGGCATTCTTAAAGTGGGAAGAAACTTTATATGTATATGATGATAATGGAAATTACAGTGAAGAGATAAATCGTATTTATGGAAGGATGTAATGCAAATGGAATATGGAAAGGTATATTTAGTACCAACACCAATAGGGAATTTAAAAGATATAACTCTAAGAGCTTTAGAGGTATTAGAAAATGTTGATGAAATTGCAGCTGAGGATACAAGGCAAACTTTAAAGTTATTGAATCATTTTAATATAAAAAAACCTCTATTTAGCTATCATCAACATAATGAGCAAGGAAAAAGTGATGAAATAGTATCAAAATTAGAATTAGGAAAAAATATTGCAATAGTAACTGATGCAGGTACACCAGGAATATCAGATCCTGGAAGTGTTGTAGTTAGAAAATGTATAGAAAATAATATTGCATTTGAAGTATTGCCAGGAGCAACAGCAATTACTACTGCGTTAGTATATTCTGGTTTAGATACGACTAAATTTATATTTAGAGGATTTATACCAAGGGAAACAAAAGAAAGAAAAATACTAAAAGAAGAAATAAAAGATAAGAAAGAAACTTTAATTTTCTATGAATCACCACATAGACTAATAGAATCATTGGCTTATTTAGAAGAGGCATTGGGTAATAGAAATATAGCAGTATGTAGGGAATTAACGAAATTACATGAAGATATATATAGAGGAACTATTAAAGAAGCATATAATTGGTTTTTAGAAAATAGACCAAGAGGAGAGTTTGTTTTAGTTATTGCTGGTAAAAGTGAAAGTGAAATTAGGGCTGAAAAGGAGCAAGAACTTAGTGGAATAACAGTAGAACAACATTTAATTAATTTAATAAATAGTGGAATTGATAAAAAAGAAGCAATAAAGCTTGTAGCTAAGGAAAGGGAACTTCCTAAAAAAGAAGTGTACAAAATTGCTATAGATATATAAACATAATAAAGGTGGAGTGCCTTAAGGTACTCCACCTAATTATCGTTTTAAATATGTAAATTAAATTTTGAAATTACTTTCCAAGTTTTAATTCTTCCATGCAGTTTTTGCAGATGTTTTTACCTTTGTAGTTTATAACATCTCTAGCATCACCACAGAAGATACAAGCTGGTTCATATTTCTTTAATATGATTTGTTCACCATCTACATATATTTCTAAAGCATCTTTTTCAGCTATATCTAAAGTTCTTCTTAATTCTATTGGGATAACTATTCTTCCTAGTTCATCTACTCTTCTTACAACTCCAGTTGATTTCATAAAAAAATTCCTCCTTAAACAAGTTTCGACATTTAGCAGATTAATATTAGCAGATATGTAATTAAAAGTCAATAAAAAACTTTAAAAAAAGTTTTAATTACAAATTTCTCTTTAAATTAATTCATAAATAAACTATACTACCATATTTTTGAAAAGTCAATAATATTTTATAAAATAAATGACAAAATAAATGATTTAATATACTGCTTGTACACATATTTTGTAGAAAAAGGGTTTATTAATTTAAAATTATTAAATATAAGATGATAAAATAAGAAAAAAAAGTAAATTAACGTTAAAAGGTATATTTTTCTAATATATGACGAAAATTAAAGATATGTCATAAAAAAATAACATATAAGATAGACGATATTAACTTGTAATAAGTTTATAATAACTATATAATATAATTACTGAAAAATAGAGAAAGATGAGGTGAAATGATATGGTTAATAAGATTGATAATAACTATATAAAAGAAGTTGCAGAAGAAATAGCTAATACATCAATGATTCCTTATGATGACTTACCTAAATATGACCTTTTTTTATCTCAGGTTATAGATTTTTTAAATGATAAGTTTGTAGAAGATAAATACACTAATAATATAGTACAAAATTATATAAAAAGTGAGGTAATTAGTAAACCAGAAGACGGTAAAAAAAGAGGGTATACTAAGATTCACTTAGTACAACTTGTATTATTAAGTTATATGAGGCCTATTCTTACAACAGAAGAAATCAAAAAGGTTTTTAGCTTAGCATTTAATGAAATTAATGATAGATCTGATGATATTATTGATTGGGAAACAGCTTATAAGCTATTTTTTGAAACACAAGGTGAAAGTTTTCAAAAATATCTAGATGCTACTGCTATAAACGATGATAAATTAGATTCTATTATAAAAGATTTAAATCTTGATGAAAAAGATGAAAATAGTATAAGAACTTTTGTTGTTGTTTTATCTTTAATAGCACAAGCAAGTGCTATTAAGAAGTTAGTTCAAAAAATTGTAAATGGATACCATTCATAAATGAGATTCTAAATCTTAGGTTTAGCTAATCGAATTTATTCATCAGATGTTAATAGGAGGAGTTCTCTTTAAAAGGGAATTTAAATCTTAGATTTATTTAATTTAACTTCACTTAAATTTTGAAGTTAAATTGAAAGAGAATAAAATACACATTTGACTTAAAAGTTATTTATTATTAAAGCTACCGATTTAATTGGTAGCTTTTTTGTTATAATAAATTTATAAAATAAGGAAGGAAAAATTATGAGTGATAAATTACTTTTTAAGGAATCTGTAAGAGGTATTATTGAATATGTATTAAAAAATGGTAGTTTAGATGATAGGTTTGTGTCTAGGGGAAGAGCTGTAGAAGGAACGATAGCACATAGTATACTTCAAAAGGATAATGAAACAATATATGAAGATTATGAAAAAGAAGTAGCCTTAAAGCATAAGTTTATAATTAATGATATAAACTTATTAGTAGATGGTAGAGCGGATGGTATTATAAAAGAAAATAAAAAGGTTATTATTGAAGAGATAAAATCAACATATAAAGATTTAAGTTGTATTGATTCAGATTATAATATGCTTCATTGGGCTCAAGGAAAGTTTTATGGGTATATTTACTGTTTAGATAATAATTTACAGACAATAGATATTAGATTAAGCTACTTTAATATAAATACAAGTGAAGTTAGATCTTTTGATAAGACATATAATTTTGGAGAATTAAAAGAATTTGTTTATTTTCTAGTTAATAAGTATTTAGAAGTAATTACTGTTAAAGAAAAATTTAATAAGATTAAATACAAAAGTATTAAAGATTTAAAATTTCCTTTTGAATCATATAGAAAAGGACAAAGGGAATTAGCTGTAAATTGTTTTAATAGTATAAAACAGCAAGGAATTTTATTTGCACAGGCACCTACAGGTATAGGAAAGACTATATCTACTATTTTTCCATCTTTAAAGAGTATTGGAGAGGGTAGAGGACAAAAAATAATATATTTAACAGCTAAGACAATTACAAGAACTGTAGCCGAGGAAGCATATTTAAAACTATATAAAGAAGGCCTTGAATTTAAGGTAGTAACAATTACAGCTAAAGAAAAAATATGTTTAAATGATGAAGTCAAATGTAATCCGGATGATTGTATATATGCTAAAGATTATTTTACAAAAATTAATGATGTAATAATATCATTAATAAAAGAGAATAATAAATTTTTTGGAAAAGATATTATTGAGTATGCAAAAAGGTATAAGGTTTGTCCATTTGAATTATCTTTAGATTTAAGTGATTGGTGTGATGGAATAATATGTGATTACAATTATGCATTTGATCCAAGAGTAAAACTTAAAAGAATATTTGAGGAGCGTAATGAAGAAAATATATTATTGATAGACGAAGCACATAATCTTGTAAATAGAGCAAGAGATATGTATAGTTGTCAACTAGAAAAAAGTAAAGTTATGACTGTAAACAAAGTTATAAAGGGAAAAGTGCCCAATTTATATAAAATATCTAATGCTATAAATAAGGAAATGATATTAATAAGAAGAGAGTTAGAAGAGGTAAATAAAGATTTTTTATATCATAATGTGGTGTATAAAGATTTAATTAAGTTATTACGAACATTTATTAATGAAGCTGAAAGTTATTTAATTAAGAGCAAAGGAACTTTAGGATATGATGATGTATTAGATTTTTATTATAGTGCTAGGAGTTTTATAGCAGTTAGTGAATTATATAATAAGGAATATACTACTATATTAAAAAAAGAAAAGAATGAGTTTATAATAAAGATATTTTGTATAAATCCATCTTTAAATTTAAAACAAACATTAAAAAGTGCATATTCAAGTGTTATTTTTTCAGCCACATTATCTCCAATAAAATATTATGTAGACTTAATAGGTGGAGATGAAAATAGTTTTAGAGTAAAATTTGATTCTCCGTTTAATAGAGAGAATTTATTAACTTATTTATATAGCTTAGATATGAGATATGTTAATAGAGAGAGAAACATAGATATATTATGTAAAATTATCAATCAGTTTATAAATGAAGTGCAAGGAAATTATATGGTGTTTTTGCCATCGTTTGATTATTTGGCAAAAGTATACAAAAGATATGTTGATATATATGGTAAAGATGGTACAATAGTTCAAGGAGAAAGTCTGTCAGAAGCACAAAAAGAAGAGTATTTGGCTCAGTTTTCTTTAGAGAATAAGGTTGTTGGCTTTACTGTTGTTGGGGGAATGTTTTCTGAAGGGGTAGATTTACCTGGAGATAAGTTAATTGGAGCTATTATAGTAGGAGTAGGTTTTCCAAAGGTTTCTATAGAAAATAATATAATACAAGAGTATTTTGACACTAATGGATTTGATTATTCATATACTTATCCTGGTATAAATAAGGTACTTCAATCAGTAGGAAGGGTAATTAGAACTGAGACAGATAAAGGAAGAGTTTTATTAATAGATAATCGGTATAATAATCCTAAATATAGATTTATTTTGCCATCAGATTGGATTATAGAAGATTATAAATTAAAATAAACAACATAGTCATTATGTATATAAAAGAGTATATACATATTATAAAAGAGTAAATAGAAAGGGAATATGGTGGTGCTATGTCAAATAAGGAGGGCAGTAAAGTCAAAAATTTTTTTGGCTTTATTATTTATTTTATAGTCAAAATTAGAGATGATGATATTTTTGCGTTAGGCGCACAGCTAGCATATTATATGATATTATCGTTTTTTCCTTTTTTAATTTTTTTATTAACATTAATAGGATTTAGCAACTTGGATTCTATGGAGGTACTAGGAGGATTGAGAGCTATATTGCCGACTAGTGCATTTGAACTTATTTATAATATAATTATAGAGGTAATTGAAAAACAAAATACTGGATTATTAGGAGCTTCTTTATTATTAGTAGTATGGGCTGCATCGTCAGCGTTCAGAGCTGTTATTAAAGGTGTAAATAAAGCATATGGAATAAAGGAAACAAGATCATTTATTAGGAGAGCAATAATTGCTATAATTTGTACATTTGCTTTAGCATTTGTAATTATGTTGACATTGGTAATGCTTGTCTTTGGACGCTTAATAGGGAATTTATTAACGACATATTTACCTTTTCCTGAAATAGTATCACAAATATGGAACTTCATAAGATATGGAATGGTAATATTTATTATGATTTGTATATTTGCAGGAATATACAGATATACACCATCGAAAAGGCTAAAATGGAAGGATGTATTTCCGGGTGCAGCTATATGCACAATTGGATGGCTTATAGTTTCCTTAGGTTTTTCATTTTATATAAATAATTTTAGTAACTACTCAAAGATTTATGGTGGGTTAGGAGCAGTAATTATATTAATTACTTGGTTGTATATAACATCCATAATATTTATAACTGGTGGAGAAATAAATTCTGTTATTGGAATAAGAAGAGGAAATTTAAAAATAAAATAGGTTATTAGATACTAAAAATTACATTTATTTGAATATAAAATCTTTAAGTGGTTATACTCAAAGGTGAAATATTCAGGAGGTGTAATAAAATGAATAAAATAGTGTTATTAGGAAAGCTTATAAGAGACCCTGAACTTAAAACTATAGAAAATGGCGAAAAGGTTTTTACTAGATTTATAATTGCTGTAGATAGAAATTTCAAATCAGCAGATGGAACTAGAAAAGCAGATTTAATTCCAGTAACTATATGGGGAAGAAAAGCTGAGGTAGTTTGTAAATATATGACTAAAGGAAGTTATATAAGTTTAAGTGGAAGGCTAAAGACAGGTAGTTATGAGGATAAACAAGGAAATAAGAAATATATAGCTGAAGTTGTTGCCGAAGATTTTAAATTTGTAGGAAACAGAAGAGAAGTAAAAGAAAACAATGAAGTTAGTGGTGAAGACTAAGACTTTGAAAATTAGAAGGATATAGAGTGGCAAGCGTCAAGTTAAGGATGAAACTCCTTAGGGAGTTTTTAAATTATATTTTAAATTTAGCATAAGTTGAATTTATTCCTTAACTTGAAACTTGCCATTTGAATCTTATTTTAGAATAAGGTTATTACTTTTTATTTGTAGATAGAATAAGATTTTGATTGTAAATTATTGGTTTGCAGTTTAAATAATATAAAGTTTTTATAAAAAACTTCTATTTTTAATATCTTTCGACAAAAATTAACTCAAAAGTATTACTTGAGGATGTATAGAATGTAAGAATAGTTACTAAAAAAAGTGTAATAAATTACATTTATGTTGAATAGTAAGGGAATTTTTATTGAGGGTAATACCACAGTTTGACATAATTTTAACGCAATGTGTGTTATTGTTTAATTATTAAATAATATGTTGAGGAGAGGTATATCATGAGAATAAAGAAGTCTTTAAGTAAAATAGTTAATTTTGATGACAAAGAAAGCAGATATATTTATAGAATCGTTGAAAACAGCATTAGAAATAGACAAGCTTTTGGAATTGAGATAGAAAGACAAGATTTTGAAGAAGGAGAAGTAATAAATTTAGAAAGAGATATAGTTGATATAGTGGCAAGTAATCAAAGAAAAGCAGAAGATATTTTAATGTTATTATTTAATAATTTAGTTTCACCAATTCACTTAGTTGATATAGTAGGTGAGTATGCTGACTTATGTGTAAATGACTTTGGGTTTTAAATTTACATAAAATAAATTAGAAGAATATATTTAAACTAAAGAGGTGTTTTATGATATTAGGAGTTGGGACAGATATAATTGAAATTGACAGAATAAAAAATGCCATTGATAATACGCCTGGATTTCTAGAAAAGGTATTTACAAAAAGGGAAGTTGAAGAGCTATCAAAAAATACACTTAGAGTAGAAAGTGTTGCTGGGAATTTCGCAGTAAAAGAAGCTGTTAGTAAGGCAGTAGGAACAGGAATTCGTGGATTTAGCTTTAGGGATATTGAAGTATTTAGAGATGAGTTAGGAAAACCAATAGTAAGGGTATCTAGTAAAATAGAAGAGGTTATAAAATCTAAAGACTATTTATTTAATGTTTCTATTTCTCATAATAAAACTATGGCAATTGCTTTTGTAGTTTTGGAAGATCGTCAATCTACATAATTAAAAAATATATTTATT
>OLRB01001479.1_pt1 | contig 9841 bp, 8 predicted proteins | sample 1672751 | NCBI WGS metagenome assembly OLRB01 (sample SAMEA3136720, study PRJEB25190) | human gut metagenome | biome: human gut; feature: human-associated habitat; material: faeces | place: Austria | collected 2013
TATCGCTACCGCAGGATTTTAAGTCCTGTGCGTCTGCCTGTTCCGCCACTTCAGCAAGCAAGCAAGATTATTGTAATATTATTTTATAAATATGTCAATAGAAAATTTAAAAATAATAAAATTTATGTTAGTATTAATAAAAAGTGATAGTATTTTAATATATTTAAGAAAGCTGGTGAAGTTAAATGAATGAAGTTTTTAAAGTACTTAATAAATATTATGGATATAATACCTTTAGAAAAGGTCAATATGAAATTATAAGCAATATTTTAAGAGGTAGAGATAGTTTTTGTATTTTACCTACAGGGGGAGGAAAATCTATTTGTTATCAAATACCAGCTTTATTATTTAAAGGTATTACAATAGTGATTTCACCATTAATTTCTTTAATGAAGGATCAAGTGGATAATTTAAATTCAAATGGTATAAATGCAAGATATATAAATAGTACTCAAAGATTAGAATTAAGTGATGAAATAATAGAACTTTGCAAAAGAGGAGAGGTTAAGCTTTTATATATAGCTCCAGAAAAGTTAGAAAATGAGTTTTTTAAACGAAAATTAAGAGCTCTCAATATAAGTCAAATAGCTATAGATGAAGCACATTGTGTATCAATGTGGGGACATGATTTTAGAAAAAGCTATAGTTTAATAGCTGAATTTATAAATAGTTTAAGAGTAAGACCAATAATAACAGCTTTTACTGCAACAGCAACTGAAGTAGTAAGAGAAGATGTAATTAAACTTCTAGGCTTAAGAAATCCATACATATATATTGGCAGCTTTGATAGAGAAAATTTAGAAATTAAATTACATATTGAGGAAGATAAGCTTGAGTTAGTAAAGGATATTATAAGAGAAAAGGAAAATGAGGCAGGTATAATTTATTGTGCCACAAGAAAAGAGGTTGATGGCTTATATTATTACTTAAAAGATTTAGGATATAATGTATTAAAATATCATGGTGGGTTAAAAGATAGTGAAAAAGAATATTATCAAGATGAATTTTTAAATGAAAATTCAAATGTAATGATAGCAACAAATGCTTTTGGAATGGGAATAGATAAATCAAATGTAAGATATATAATTCATTTTACAATTCCTAAAAATATTGAAAGTTACTATCAAGAAATAGGAAGAGCAGGAAGAGATGGATTAACATCAGAATGTCACTTGTTATTTAATAGGGGAGATATAAGAACTTTAGAATATTTAATTCACACAACAGTCCAACTAAATAGGAAAGAAATTGAAATTAAAAAGTTGCAAAAAATGATAGATTTTTGTGAAAGCAAGGAGTGCTTAAGAAGTTTTATATTAAAGTATTTTGGGGAAGGAAATGTTAGAGAGTATTGTACTAATTGTAGTAATTGTTTAAATAATGATGAACTTAGAGATTATACAATAGAAGCACAAAAGGTATTATCTTGCGTATATAGAACAAAAGAAAGGTATGGAATATCAGTTTTAATAGATATCCTTCGCGGGATGACTGGACCTAAAATAATAAATTATAAATTAAATGAATTAACTACATATGGAATAATGAAGGATTATAGTAGTAAATTTATAAGAGATTTTATAAAGATGCTAATTGAATATGGATATGTAAGTTTGAAAGATGGGACTTATTCAATGCTTAAATTAAATGAGAAGTCATATAAAATTTTAAAGTCTCAATTGAAGGTAATGTTAAAATTAACATCTGAAAGTGAAGAAAAGGTAATTAATAGTGAATTGTTTAATAGGTTAAGAGGATGGAGAAGAGAAATGGCTATAAAGGAAGGGGTAAAACCATATATTATTTTTTCAGATGCAACGTTAATTGAATTATGTAATAAAAACCCTAAAAATGAAGATGAACTTTTAGATATAAGGGGAATGGGAGAAAAGAAGTTTAAAAAGTATGGATGCGATTTATTAAATCTATTAAATAAATAATTAGTTAATAAAAGATGTAAAAGCTTGTGTAAATTTAAAAAATTTACATGAGCTTTTATTTATTATGTAAGATAAATAAAATAATAAAAATACTTAAATTTAATAATAATTATGAAATTTAAACATATAAAATATAGAGAAATGTAAATTTTAAAAAATAGGAATATAACTATTTAAGTCATTAATATATTAAATTAAGGGGAGGGATGAGTTTATGGACTTCAAGGACTTTATAATTACAGATAGAGAAAATAGAAATAGTGAAAAATTCGAAGGAACATTTTTAGATTACTTAGAGATAGTGAAGAAAAACCCAGACGTAGCAAAACTTTCTCATAAGAGATTATATGATTTTATTATGAGTAAAGGTGTTGAGGTATTAAAAGCAGATGAAAACCCAAGAGTAAGAAAGATATATGGTAATGAAACTATTAAAAAATATGGATATTTCAAAGATGATTTCTTTGGAATAGACAAAGTTATAATGAAAATAGTAAATTACTTACATTCTGCATCTATGAAGGGTGAAGAAGCAAGACAAGTTTTATACTTAGTAGGGCCAGTTGGTGCAGGTAAATCTTCTTTAGTTGAATCACTAAAAAGTGCATTAGTTCATTGTGAACCTATATATTCAATTAAAGGATGCCCTATGCATGAAGAACCTTTACATTTAGTTCCAAATCATTTAAGAGATGAATTTAATAAAATGTTAGGAACACAAATAGAAGGTGACTTATGTCCAGTTTGTAAGTATAGATTACTTCATGAGTTTAATGGTGAATATGAAAATTTCCCAGTTGAGAGAAAGGGATTTTCTATAAGATCAAGAAAAGGAATTGGTGTTGTTCCACCAGTTGATCCAAATAACCAAGATACATCAATATTAACTGGTTCTGTTGATATTTCAAAGATGGATATGTATCCAGAAGATGACCCAAGAATATTCTCATTAAATGGTGCATTTAATGTTGGTAATAGAGGTTTAGTAGAATTTATCGAAGTATTTAAAAATGATGTTGAGTATTTGCATACAATAATAACTGCTACACAAGAAAAATCTATACCATCACCAGGTAAAGGTTCAATGATTTATTTTGATGGTCTTATAATAGCTCACTCAAATGAAGCTGAATGGAATAAATTTAAATCAGACCATACAAATGAAGCAATCTTAGACAGAATTGTTAAGGTAGAAGTACCTTATTGTTTAGAGCTTGAAGAAGAAATAAAAATTTATGAAAAGATTTTAAAGAAGAGTAACTTTGGTGCACATATTGCACCTCATACTATTGAAGTTGCAGCTATGTTTGCAATACTTTCTAGATTAACACCATCAGCTAAGGTTGATCCTATGACTAAGCTTAAGATTTATAATGGTGAAGATTTAGTTGAAAAGGGAACAACTAAGAAGGTTGATATTGTTGAGCTTAGAGAAGAGGCTGGCCCATATGAAGGTATGAAGGGAATTAGTACAAGATTTATTATTAAAGCAATTGATAATGCTCTTTCTAATTCAGAGTTTGATTGTATTAATCCTTTAAGCATAATGGAAAGTATTATCAAATCAGTTAAAGATATGGATATTTCATCTGATGATAAGAAGAAATATTTAGGCTTTATTCAAGATACAATACGTAAAGAGTATAATAAGATACTTGAAAAAGAAATTACAAAGGCATTTATTCATTCATTTAGAGAACAAGCTGAAAGCTTATTTAATAATTATATAGATAATGCAGAAGCTTTTGTGAATAAGACTAGAATAAAAGATGAACAAACAGGTGAGGAATTAAATCCTGATGAAGAATTTATGAGAAGTATAGAAGAACAAATAGGAGTATCTGAAGCATCAAGCAAGGGATTTAGAGCTGATGTTACTTCATATATGTTCTACTTAGTAAGAAATGGATCTAAGATTGATTATAAGTCTTATGAACCATTAAAAGAGGCTATAGAAAAGAAACTTATAGCATCAGTTAAAGATTTATCTAGAATTGTTACTAAATCAAGAGTTAGAGATAAAGAACAAACAGAAAAATACAATGCAATGGTTGAAGAAATGAAAAGGAATGGATATTGCCAACACTGCTGTGATGTAATTCTTAAATATGCAGCAAACAATTTGTGGAAGGATTGATAAGGATGGCTATATTTAGAGATAATACAACAAATCCTGTTGAGCATGATAGAAGCATAGAAGATAGAAGAAGACATAGGCAGTTGGTAGAGAAATCCATTAAAGAAAACTTAGGAGATATACTTTCAGAAGAAAGTATAGTAGGTGAAACTAAAAATAAAAAGTTTAAAATTCCTATTAGAGGAATAAAGGAATATCAATTTGTATTTGGTAGCAACAATAAAGGTGTTGCTACCGGTACTGGTGAAGAAAAACGTGGAGATAAATTAGGTTCAGCTGAATCTAGTGGTAAAAAAGGAAATAAAGGTGCAGGTAACTCTGAAGGCGACGATGTATATGAAACAGAAATTACGTTAGAAGAATTGATGGATTATATAGTTGAAGATTTGGATTTACCTAATTTAGATAAAAAGAAGTATTCTGAAATTATTAGTGAAAGTGCAAGTAGAAAAAGAGGATATCAAAAGCATGGGATTAATCCAAGGCTTGCAAAGAAAAAGACTGTTATGGCAAAGACTGCACGTAAGCAGGGGAAGATAAGAGCTTTAAAAGAAGCAGGATTAGATACTGAATTAGAAAGATTTCCATTTAGAGAAGATGATATTAGATATTATAGAGTAAAAACAAAGCCTAAGAAAGAAAGTAATGCTGTTATGCTCTTTATAATGGATGTATCAGGTTCAATGGATAGTACTAAAAAGTATTTAGCAAGATCATTTTTCTTTGTTTTATCAACTTTTATAAAAAGAAAGTATAACAATATTGCTTTTGAATTTATTTCTCATACAACAGTTGCTAAAGAAGTTAACGAATATGAATTTTTCCACAAAGCAGAATCAGGAGGAACATATATATCAAGTGGTTTAAATTTAGCGTTAAAACTTATTGAAGAAAAGTATTCACCAGAAGTATGGAATATATATCCTATATACGCTAGTGATGGAGATAACTGGTCTGAGGATAATGAAAAGGCAATTCAATCAGTTAAAAAGCTTTGTGAAGTAAGTAATATGTTTGGTTATGCTGAACTTTTACCATCAACTTATTCAACAACAATGTATTATAGATTCAATAAGGAAATAGTAGATAAGAAATTTGTCTCTGTTATTGTAAAGGAAAAGAAGAATTTATGGGATGCTCTTAAGTTAATGCTTAGCAAGGAGTTAAGGGAGGATGAATAATGGAGTACACATTAAAAGATTTAGAAGAGTGGAATGAGAAGATTGAAAAGAAAGCTACAGAATTTGGGCTTGATTATTATCCTCAGGAATTTGAAATAGTTGGATTTAATGAAATGTTAGCTTATGAAGCATATGTTGGAATGCCTTCAAAGTATCCACATTGGAGTTATGGTAAGGCATATGAAAAGAGTAAAACATTATATTCATTAAATTTAACTGGATTACCTTATGAAATGGTTATAAATTCAAATCCATCTTTAGCATATTTAATGAATGAGAATACCTTATTATTGCAGATATTAACTATGGCTCATGTTTATGGACATAATGATTTCTTTAAGAATAATAGGTTATTTAGAGAAGGTACTAAGGCTTATTATACTTTAGAGATGTTTAAATTAGATGCAGATATAATAAGAGGATATATTAACGATCCAAGTATAGGATATGCTAAGGTAGAAAAAATACTTGATGCTGCTCATGCACTTAGATACCAAATTCCAAGAGTTGTTGGAGTTAAAGAGTTAAGTGATGAGGAGATAAAATCAAATTTAATAGATGAATATAATAGGAAAATTGAAAATAGGGATGCTTTAAATGAGGATGAAGAAATAAAATTGCCAGATTTAAGTAAAACTCCAATTGAGCCTTGTGATGATGTTATTGGATTTATCATTAAATATGGTTCTTTAGAAGAATGGGAGAAATCAATTCTTAAAATAGTAAGAAGGGAAACGCAATACTTTATTCCGCAAATAGAAACTAAGATAATGAATGAAGGTTGGGCAAGCTATTGTCATTATAATATTTTAAAGAGCTTAGAATTACCACAAAGTTTACATTTTGAGTTTATAAAACGTCATAATGATGTAATTGCTCCAGCTTTAGGTGGATTAAATCCATATTATGTTGGTTTTAAGGTGTTTGAGGATATAGAAAAGAGATATGGAAGAGATAAGATTTTTGAAGTTAGATATATTGAAAGAGACAATTCATTTTTACGTAAGTACTTAACACAAGAATTATGTGAGGAATTAGGATTGTTCCAATATGCTAAAAAGAGCTTTGAATTTGTTGTTGATGAAGTATCAGATGAGCAAGGATGGAAGAGTATTAGGGATACTATGTCTGATTCATGTGGAGTTGGATCTATACCTTATATAAGAATAACTGACTTAAATAAAAGAGATGGAACTTTAACATTAGAGCATGTTTTTGATGGAAGAGAATTAGAATTACTTTATGCTAAGGAAACAATTAAATATTTATTTGATCTTTGGGGTCATAAAGTAATATTGAATACTAAAACTAAAGAAGGTAGAAGTATAGAAATAGTATGCGATAATGACAGAAGAGTTACAGTAAATTAAAAAGTGTAAAAAATGATGAATTAATGATGAGGAGTAGGAATTACTATCAGATTTAATTCATCATTTTTATATGTTTTGAATAGTTTAGTATAAGGAATATTTTTAAGGAGAAAATCATGGATTTAAAGGGAAGTAAAACTGAGAAAAACTTATATAGAGCATTTGCAGGGGAAAGCAGGGCGAGAAATAAATATAGTTTATATGCAGAAAAAGCAAGACAAGAAGGATATCAATGGGTTGGTAATATTTTTGATTTAACAGCATTAAACGAATTAGCTCATGCTAGAAGAGTATATAAGGATTATTTAAAGTTAGTTTGTAATACAAAAGAAAATTTAGTTGATGCTATATGTGGTGAAACAGATGAATTTAAAAATATTTATGCAAAATTTGAACAAGAAGCAAGAGAAGAAGGTTTTATAGATATTGCTAATTTTTTTAAAGAACTAAGAGAAGTTGAGGAAGATCATGCAAAAAGATTTAAAGAGTTGTATGACAAATTAGATGATGGAACAATGTTTGCTGGGCCAAGGGAATCAAAGTGGGTTTGTATGAATTGTGGATATATACATGAAGGAAGTGAAGCTCCAGAAAAATGTCCATTATGTGGATATCCTAGAGCTTATTTTAAACCTTATTGTGAAATAGAGGATTTATAAGAGGAGGAGAAAAATGTTTATATCAATACCTAAAGAGTTTTTTGTACCAGTAGTATTTAGTGATAGTTTTATACTAAATAAAGAGAATAATCACTTAGAATTTGACACAAATTCATATAGAGAAAGTACAGGCAAAACAAAAGGTGAAAGCATGAGTAAAACTTTGGAAAATAGTAAATCTGCAAATGAAAAACAAGATATACTACAAGTGGAAATGAGCAAGGGTGAATGTGGAAATAATGAAGAGGTTATTAAGCCTATTGAAAAAAAAGACAACACTATTTATATGTCATTAAAAAAAGAAGATGAATATAAAATGTGTAAAGAAAATGGAAAGATATTTTCAGAGATAGATGATGAATTTATAGATAATATAGTTATTAAGGGGTGCGAAGAAAAATAAATGGAATCTTTATCTTAAGCTGGAGTTTTAATTTCACCTTAAGGTTAGAATTCGTTATGTCCAAAGGGGACCTAGTATAGGAGCATGTCCGTTGTAACATTCCTACCTAAATGTAGGGAAGTGTTACAACTATAGAGTATTAATGAATTTATATATGGAGGTATTAAATGAAATACCAACAATTAATGAAACAGTATTATGGTGATTTAAGTAATTTAAATCAATTATTACAATCTATGGTCAATTCATATAGATTATTAATTGCTGGGGCAGCTGAACTAAATAATATTAATGAAGCAAGAAGTAGCTATGTTAAGGTAGCAGTAAAAAGAGCTGATAATTTAGGTGAAATAATAGATCATGTAATAGAATTACTAGATGAATGTGGGGAGAGCTATTTTAAATATATTGCTCTTGTAGGAGATCATATATTAAAAAATACAGATAGTAGTGTGATTTTAACTGAAGTTGACAACGAATTACTTTTTCAAGATGCATCTGTAAGAGAAGAATATGAAGCTTTAAAAAAATATAAAGAAGAGCATCAAAAAGAGTTTGAAGATTAAAAGTTATGGGCTATAGTTCATTAGAAAACTATAGCCCATATTTTTAATAATTAAAATTTCTTTAGCTTTAAAGTACTTACCATTAAATAAGAACCTAATAACAATAATAAAAAAGGAATAAGTGCAGATATGTTTTTATTAATAGTAAATAAACAAAATAAAGCTAAGAAGCTTCCAGTAACAGTAATTGGAACACCAATAAACACTCCATTAAATTCACTTGCATTATATCGAGCTAACCTAAAAGCACCACAGATTGGGAATAATAATAGTGGAATTATTCCAAATATTTTAGAAGGACCTAGTGTATAAAAATCAAATAATAAAAATATTAATATAGATGGTGCTACACCAAATGAAACTAAATCAGCTAAAGAATCTAGTTCTTTTCCTAAATCACTTGAAACCTGTAAGTAACGTGCTATTCTACCATCGTATCTGTCAACTAAAGCTGCAAGTAATATAAAAATGCAAGCAAGTTGGTAGTTACTTTCAAAGGTAGCTAATAGTGATAAAATACCAAATGATAAATTAATAAAAGTAAAGATGTTAGGAATACTGCTTTTTCTCATATAATCACTCCTAAGTTAATCTTAACATCATCATTATAGCATAAATTTTATAAAAAATTAACAATACTGTATTGAAAAGAGAAAACTAGAGATTAAGAGAGATATACTTATATATTTAAGGTATAAACAGGTTTTATATATAGAAAACTAAGATATATCGGGTGGTGGTTAATTTAAAACTATGTGGTATAATTTTTTTATATAATTAGGAGGGGTACAATGAAAAAGGTAAAATTAATTTATAATCCGTATTCTGGAGAAAATGTTATTTTATCTAAGTTAGATGAAATAATTAATATACATCAGGAAGCTGGTATGACTATAGTACCATATAGAATTAGAAAAGAATGTGGCATAGATGCAGCTTTTGATGACATTATACCAAGTGAATATGAATATATTTTAGTTGCTGGTGGAGATGGAACTGTAGATTCAGTTGTAAATGCTATGGCTAGAAAGGGAGTTTCATTACCAATAGGTATCTTGCCAGTAGGAACAGCAAATGATTTTGCAAAGTTTTTAGGAATACCATTTGATGTAGAAGAAGCTTGCAAGCAAATAATAAATTCTAGTGTAACTAGTGTGGATTTAGGAAGTATTAATGATAAATACTTTGTTAATGTTGCTAGTACAGGGCTTTTTACTGACGTTTCACAAAAAACAGACGTAAATTTAAAAAATACTATAGGAAAGTTAGCTTATTACTTAAAAGGAATAGAAGAATTACCTAATTTTAGACCACTTAAGGTTAACATAAAATCTGATGAAGTTAATTTTGAAGGTAATATGTATCTTATGTTAGTGTTTAATGGTAAAACTGCAGGAAACTTTAATTTAGCATCTAGAGCAGATGCAACAGATGGAATGTTAGATGTTATAGTATTTAAAGCAGTACAAATTTATGAGTTAATACCTCTATTTATTAAGGTATTAAAAGGTGAGCATTTAGATTCTGATAAGGTAATATATTTTAAAACAAAACACTTATATGTTGAATGTAACGAAGATATAGT
>OLRB01001485.1_pt1 | contig 9805 bp, 7 predicted proteins | sample 1672751 | NCBI WGS metagenome assembly OLRB01 (sample SAMEA3136720, study PRJEB25190) | human gut metagenome | biome: human gut; feature: human-associated habitat; material: faeces | place: Austria | collected 2013
ATTACTTTTAAAACGATTAAATATACAATACTTTAATTCGCAGTGATTCACAGAAAGGAGAGTGATTTATCTTGCTGCAAGTTAAAAACATACACAAAGAATACAGAACTGGGCCTTTAGTTCAAAAGGCACTCGACGATGTCAGCCTAAATCTTAGAGATAACGAGTTTGTTTCTATTTTAGGACCAAGTGGATCTGGAAAAACAACACTTCTAAATATTATTGGTGGTTTGGATAGATACGACGATGGAGATTTAATTATAAACGGAATTTCGACGAGGAAGTACAAGGACAGAGATTGGGATTCCTACAGAAACCACACAATAGGATTTGTATTTCAGAGTTACAATCTAATTCCGCATCAGACAATTTTATCAAATGTCGAATTAGCACTTACAATATCGGGAATAACAAAATCTGAAAGACGTGAAAAATCTATACGAGCTTTGGAAAAAGTTGGACTTATAGACCATATTCATAAAAAGCCAAATCAGCTTTCAGGTGGTCAGATGCAGAGGGTTGCAATTGCTAGAGCACTTGTAAATGACCCTGACATACTTCTTGCAGATGAGCCAACGGGGGCACTTGATTCAGACACAAGTGTTCAGGTTATGGATTTACTTAAAGAAGTTGCTAAAGATAGACTAGTTGTAATGGTAACGCACAATCCAGAGCTTGCCTACGAATATTCTACAAGAATTGTCACATTAAAAGACGGAAAAATATGTGGAGATACAAACCCATTTATTATAGAAGATAATGGAAACTTAGGTGAAGCAGTTCACGAGAATATGGGAAAAACTTCTATGTCGTTCCTTACTTCTCTTTCGCTTAGTTTCAACAACTTAAAGACTAAAAAGGGAAGAACATTTTTAACTGCATTTGCTGGATCTATTGGTATAATTGGGATTGCACTGATATTATCTCTATCAAATGGTGTAAACAACTACATTGCAGATATCGAGGAAAAGACTTTATCAGAATACCCACTGCAAATTCAAAAGGCAGGGTATGATTTCACGTCGATGTTGAGTGGAATGTCTGGGGCTTCTTCTGAGTCTAAAGGCAGCGATGAGAAAAAAGACATGAAGGTTGAAAATATGGTAAGCGGAATGTTCTCTACTGTAGGCTCAAATGATTTAAAATCTTTTAAAAAGTTCTTGGACTCAGATAAATCTGGTATAGCAAAACATACAAATGCGGTTGAATATTCTTATGATGTTGTCCCTCAGATTTACAGCACTAACACAGAAAAAGTGAGACAGGTGCATCCAGATAAATCATTTAATTCTATGGGGCTTGGCTCTGAAGCATCTTCAAATAGCATGGTTTCTAGTATGATGAGTACAGATATATTCTATCAAATGCCTAGAAACAAGAGCCTTTACAGAGACCAATATGAAGTAAAAGCTGGAAAATGGCCTACAAAATACAATGAATGTGTGCTAGTTCTTACTCAAAATGGTGGAATTAGCGATTATTATTTATATGCACTTAATCTGAGAGATCCTAAAGAACTCGATGAAATGGTTGATAAATTTGCAAAGGAAGAAGAAGTAATTGTTCCTGAAGGCGAAAAAGGATATTCTTACAAAGATGTTCTTGGAAAAGAGTTTAAGCTAGTAAATGCAACAGATTACTATGAATACGATTCAAACTACAATGTTTGGAAAGACAAGAGAAACAACGATGAGTATATGAAAAAGCTAGTTAAAGAAGGGGAAACTCTTAAAATAACTGGAATTGTTCAGCCTAAAAAAGGATCATCTGGTATGGGAATGCTTATGCCAGCGATATACTACACTCCTGAGCTTGAAGACCATGTTATCAAACAGGCTTCTGAAAGTCAGATTGTTAAAAAGCAGCTAGCTGACAAGGATACAAACGTATTTACTGGCAAGGGATTTGAAGATACTTCCAAATCTGCTTTTGATATGAAGTCTATGTTTAATGTAGATACTTCAAAATTTGCATCTGCTTTTAGCATAAATCCAAATCGGATTAATGCAGATTTTAGTAATTTAAATAACTTATTTAGCCAGATTTCTATGCCTAGTATAAAACCTTCTGATATTATAAATCAGATTAATATAAAAATAACTCCTGAACAGATAAATAGTTTAATAAAAGATGTTGGAAATGGATATTTAATTTATCTAAAGGAAAACAAGGATATGGACTTTACTAAGTATCAGGGAATTATAGAATCTTACTTTAAAGATCCTGAGCTTGAAAAAATGGTAACTGAGATGGTTGAGGAAGCTATCAAAACAAATGGAGAAATCAAGCTAACTCAGGAACAGATGAACAAGATTTTACAGGCTGCTATTGAAAAGTATAAGAAGTTTATAACTGACAATAATGTAGCAGATGTTATGAAGATAGGAAGATATTTCCTTGAGTATTTAAATACTGCTGATTGTAAGAATATTATCGGAAGTCATTTAGATGCTATTTCAAAGGAAAATAATCTTGAGCAGCAGATATATGCAGTCCTTCAAAAATATATGGGCTCTGCAACAGGTTCTATCTCAGCAACTATCGAAAGAGAAATCACCGCATCTATGAGAAAACTTAGCCAGAGTATGGCAAATGCGTTTAGTTTTGATGCGAGTGTGTTTGCAGATGCTATGAATGTCAATATGTCTGAGGAAGAGATGATGGAAGTAATGACTGCTAGTATGTACAAAGAGCAGGATACTTTTGACAATAATATTAAGAAATTAGGTTATGCTGAAATGGACGATCCTTCTATGATTTCTATATATCCTAAGGATTTTGAGGAAAAGGAAAAGGTTGTGGATATTTTAGATAATTACAACGAAGATATGGAAAAAGTAGATGAGGACAAGGTAATTTCGTATACTGATATGGTTGGAAGTTTGATGTCTTCTGTTACAAGCATTATAAATTCTATAAGTTATATTTTGGTTGCGTTCGTAGCAATTTCACTTGTTGTTTCGTCAATAATGATAGGTGTTATCACTTATATAAGTGTGCTTGAGCGTAAGAAAGAGATTGGTGTACTTAGAGCTATCGGTGCTTCTAAGAGAAATATCTCACAAGTGTTCAATGCTGAAACGTTTATCATCGGAGCACTTGCGGGAATTATAGGTATTGTTGTGAGCTTGATTTTGATTGTGCCTATAAATCAGGTGATACATAGTGTTACTGGAAAGACTAATATGAATGCGGCTCTTCCTCTTTGGGCAGGGATAGTGCTTATAATGATAAGTATTATACTGACTCTTTTAGGTGGAATTATTCCATCGAGAAAAGCAGCAAAAGAGGATCCTGTTAAAGCATTGCGAAATGAGTAGTTTATAATTTAAAAGTTTGTAAAATTAAAAAAGAAGGCTCGAATCTATCGAATGCGCCTGGCTTCGACGCTTTATACTATTATGTAAAACATTGAAAATGTATAAAGCGTCTCCAGATAGTCGCTATTCGATTAGATTTCGAGCCTTTTCTTATTTTATTTTTAAACAGATTTTAAATTTTTAAACTACTCATTTTTTATGTGTTTAACATGAAATCTCCTTTTACTTGCTTTTTCAATATGAATTGTTTACCTAAAAGTTGTTAGTATAATACATTCTCATTATTGCGTACTTTTGTGTTAGAGATTTATTTAGGTAAAAAGTTACCTAATATTTTATTATGTCAACAATATTTATTATATAGTTTACTCAATTAGTTGTTTAGTAAGTAGTCTAGTAGTTCGTCTACTGTGCCTACGATTTTGTGAGGGTTTTCGTTTGTTAGTTCTTCCATTGTTCCGTATCCATAAGATACTGCTACACAAGGTATTCCAAATTGTCTGGCTCCAAGGATGTCATGTTTTTTGTCACCTACCATTATGATGTTTTCTGTGTTTATAGTTTTTTCTTTTTCTACAGAAATAGAATTTTCTATAGAAGTATAATCTGTGTCGTTATTTGAGCAATTTATTCTTCCAAGTCTTTTTAGTGTTTCTTCAATTACATCTGCTTTGTCAGTTCTTTTTTCGCTCATTGTAGCTCCGACAACTTCATCGAAATACTGTTCAATTTTGAAGTGTTCTAGTATTTGTTTTACGAATTTTTCTGGTTTTGATGAAGATACTGCAAGTGTGTAGTTGTTGTCTTTTAGAGTTTTTAGCATTTTTTCTACGTTTGGATATAGCTCGTTTTCAAAGATTCCAACTGTTGTGTATCTTTCTCTGTAGTATGCAACTGCCTGTTCTGCTTCTTCTTTTGATATGTTAGGTATTCCATAAACTGAGTTATCAGCGGTGGTCCTATGAATATTTCTAGTTTTTTTAGGTCGTTTTCTGGGTGTCCCATTTTTGCAAGTGCGTGTTGTACGCATTTTGTAATTCCTATTCCAGATGCTGTTAGTGTGCCATCTAGGTCGAATAATATTGTTTTTTCCATATTTTAATACCTCGTTATTTATTTTAGTCGTTTTATTTTTTATTTTCTTATTAAATATATCATATAATGAATTATATAATTTATAAAGTTTTAATTTACGGAGAATCAATCTACAGTTGATGATTTATATTTTTTAGGTTTAATTCTTTAAATATGGGTATTATTTTAGTATCAATATTTTGAAAGGTAGGAGATAGAGATGTTAGAGTATAGATATGATACGCAGCTTTTGATAGACGGAGAAGGTCTTGATGAGGATGCGATAAATGAGTATTTTGAGAGTAATTTTGATGGTGATTGTCTGTTAGCAGTTGGGGATGAGGATATGATTAAAATTCATTTCCATACTAATGAGCCATGGAAGGTGCTTGAGTATTGTTCGACACTTGGTGAGATTTATGATATTGTGGTTGAGGATATGGATAGACAGGCGAGAGGATTAAGAGGATAAAAATATAATAATTGATTTAAGATCTATAACAAAAATTTAAGAAGATTAATTTTTGAGGGTATTGATGAGAATAATGCTTTATTTTTTCCTTAAACTACTAATCATATGTTTTACTATCAAAATAGATAAAAGTTAAATTTATCATCCAGCAAGGTATTTTCCCTTGCTGGATATTTTTATATAAATTTATCATTAACACATTACCTATAATACTATTTTCATAATATATAAATTAAAATATTTCAAAATATTGCTTATCCTCCTCCAAAATAGTAACATAAAAATATAACAAACTTTAGGAGGTCATCATGAAAACATATCCAACTTGGCCTAACTTCTACATGGAATTCGCCAACACACTACTAAAATACAAAAATAACCGAAAAGAACTCATAGAAAAAATCAAACGAGTATACTATACAAACAACATATCTCTGCCAACACTAGAAAAAGACAGAAACATAATAGACATAGATCCATTCACAGTATTTGCTCTATTCAACAAACAAATCAGCTTACGGAACAGAATCCGTATAATTGAAGGCTTAGCAAAAGAATTCTCAATATCTGTAAAAACTCCAGACTCTTTTGGAGGAATTCCTTTCTTAAACAATCTCAGTGCAGTATTTTACAGATTTATAGGTGAGAGAGGGAAGTCGGATATCCAGAATCTTTGGAATGTGTTTGAAGCAGCTCTTGAATATGCAGACACTCATTCAGAAAAAAGCAGAGAAGAACTGATAAAATATTATAATATTGCATTAACACAAAAGGGAATTAAATGGAACTTGACTATGGGATTATTCTGGATTAGACCTTTTGAATATATAAACTTAGACTCTATCAATCGTTGGTATTTGTCAAATCCTAATAATATGCCAGAAGAATTTATAAATAAGGCAAATAATTTTAAATTTGTATTTTCTGGAGAAGATTATTTGAATTTATGTAGCGATTGCAAGGAAATTTTGGAAAATGGAGATTATAGCTATAATAATTTTCCTGAATTATCCAGGGTTGCATTTGCACTAGCTGAGGAGATAAATGCAGAGAAGAAAAGATTGGAAGATGAGGATAGGGAAGAGAATAGACAACCATTAAATATAAAAATAGATACAGAAAAACAAGAATATGTTTCTCAAAATTATGTTTTAGAAAATATAGATTATGGTTATGCAGATAAAAACATTTACTCAGAAAAGGATAAGTACACGGAGTCATATTTTCTTGAAGAAGTTTATTTAGACGAAGAAAAATACTATATATTAAAAAATCTTTTACAGTATAAGAAGAATATAATTCTTCAAGGACCTCCAGGAGTAGGAAAGACCTTTGCAGCTAAAAGACTTGCATATTCAATAATTGGGGAAAAGAATCAAGATAGAATAATGACTATCCAATTCCACCAAAACTACAGCTATGAGGACTTTATTATGGGATTTAGACCTAATGAGTGTGGATTTGAGCTTAAAAAAGGACCTTTCTACAACTTCTGTAAAAAAGCTGAACAAAATCCTAATAACGACTACTTCTTTATAATTGATGAAATTAACAGGGGAAATCTGAGTAAAATATTTGGTGAGTTATTTATGCTTATGGAAAATGATAAAAGAGGAACTAAGATAAAGCCACTTTATTCTGATGAGATGTTTTCAATCCCTAAAAATTTATACATAATTGGAATGATGAACACAGCAGATAGAAGTCTTGCTATTATCGACTATGCTTTAAGAAGAAGATTTGCGTTCTTTGAATTTGAGCCTGCTTTTGACTCTGATGGATTTAAGAAGTATCTTGAAGAAAAGAATAGTGATAAGCTATACAAACTTATTGAAACAGTTAAAAAGCTTAATAATGATATAAGAAATGATGAATCTCTTGGAAAGGACTTCTGTATAGGTCATAGTTTCTTATGCTTTGATGTTGATATTGACGATTACTTATTAAAATCTGTGATAGATTATGAGATAATTCCTCTATTAAATGAATATTGGTATGATGAAATTGATAAGGTTGAAGAGTGGAGTTACTTACTTCATGAGGCGATAAAATAATATAAGTTAAGTATCAATTCTAAAATAATAAAAGTTTAAATATAATGAGGCAATAATGAGATGATAAAAATACAAAATATATATTATATGCTTGCTTATGCTTTTCAAATTTTAAAAAGTGATGCATATTCATTTTGTGAGACCGAAGAATTTGAAAATGCAGCAGATTTATTAGCAGCTATTCTTGAAAAGGGAATTTCTATTCAGATAAAGAAACGTGGATTAATAAGAGATTATGTTGAATCTACGGAAGCTTCAAATTATATAAAGGGTAAGTTTGATGTTTCAGAATCTATTAAAAATCAAACAATTATAAATCGTCAATTAGTTTGTAGTTTTGATAATTTTTCTTTAGATTGTTATGCAAATAGGATTTTAAAGACAACTATGCAATTGCTTATCAAATCAGATATTAAATCACAAAGGAAAAAGTCTTTGAGAAAGCTTTTGCTGTATTTTAAGGATGTTCAAAGTTTAGATATTAAGAACATTAAAAAGATAAATTGGAATATGAAGTTTAACAAGAATAATCAGAGCTATCAGATGCTTATTTCTATATGCTATATAGTTCTCAACGGGCTCATTCAAACGACTACAGAAGGCTCTACAAAGCTTTTAAATTTCCTTGATGAGCAGAGTATGAGTAGGCTTTATGAAAAGTTTATCCTTGAATATTATAAAAAGCATTACCCTGAGCTAAAGCCTGCTGCAGCTTATGTAAATTGGGCTTTAGATGATGGCGTGGATAATTTGCTTCCTATTATGAAAACAGATATAACTTTGACTTGTGGTAACAATGTGCTGATTATAGATGCTAAGTATTATAGTAATACAACTCAGCTTAGGTTTGATAAGCATACGATTCATTCTAATAATTTGTACCAGATTTTTACTTATGTGAAGAACAAGGCCTGTAGTGGAAATAATGTGTCTGGTATGCTTTTGTATGCTAGGACTGATGAGTTGATTCAACCTGAAAGTAGCTATGTTATGAGTGGGAATAGGATAGATGTGAGGACTTTGGATCTTGACTGTGATTTTGAGGTGATTAGAAGGCAGTTGGATGGGATAGTAGAGGAGTTTTTTAATAATCGAGGTGATTTTAGTGTCTAAAGATGAAAACAGAGAACAAGCTAAGTACAACACTACAACGGAGCTTGCTATGGAAGAAGCTAGAAAAATAATAAATGGAGAAATAGAAGCAAAGTCGTATGAATCAATCAATGAAATATTAGATGAATTTAACATGGCAGATTAGTTTTTTAGAAATAATATCTTTATATTAAATAAAAATGGGCTGTCAATTAACTTTAGTTAATACAACAGCCCTTAATATATTAATCCTTATTGTAATTTTTAGCATATACTTCCAATAATTTAAAATCAAAACACCTTTTAGAAATCATATTATCTGGATAATTATATTTTAATTCATATATATACTTAGCTTTTGACTCAATATCCATTTTATTTATAGCTTTTAGTTCTTTTTTTTAATCTCATTTTCTATATCTAGCTCTTTATAGTTAAGTTCTTTTAATAGTTTTTTAGGAATAGGGAACATATAATTTAGATTTATCACAGCAAGAAGTCTTTTTTCATCAAATACTTTTAAAAAGTCTTTAGAGCTTTTCATTTTATAGTGTCTTTCTTTTGGATGAGAAACCTGTGTTATATATACTAATTCTCCAATTTCAAATAATGCTCCAAAAAAAGGTTTATATTTTTCTTTTCCATAATCTGTTCTTGGAACTCTAGATTCTTTGTTTCTTAAATAATTTAAAAATTCATCGTCTGGAATATACCATTTCATTTTAATTCTCCTCACATAATATAATTACATAACAAAAAATCCCTTATCAAGTATAAAGACAAGGGATTTGTTTTACTATTAATACAGTTTTGGTTGGATCTGCAAACCTACTATTAATGTGATTTTGATTGGATTCACAAACCTACTATTAATACAGTTTTGGTTGGATCTGCAAACCTACTATTATTTTTATAATTAGAATACCATAATATCCTATAATAGTCAATATATCCTACGTATAATGAAAATTGATGCAGCTGGTAATTTTGAGTTTATAGATGAAAAGTAGAGTAGAGGCTATCAAATGCCCATAACAAAACATTATAAATCCAAATAAAAAATGCCTGGTCTTTACTAATCAATCTGTAAAGATCCAGGCTATTTTCGATTATAATTTTCCGTATACATTTATTTTTCCTCTTCATTTATTCGGACTTATCCGATTTTTTAACAAAAATATAACAAATATAAATTTCTAAAAACAAATTAAACTGCTTTAGCCATTAAATACATAGCTGGGAATATTATTAGTGCTGAACATATAACTTTTGCTGATAATGCTAACATTTTAGTACCTCCTTATGAATTAAATCTAATTTCTTATTTCATCTTACATATATATTATAGCAAGTACTTTCAAAAAACGCAAGATTGTTTTTTGTAAATTTCATTTTTTGAATATTTAATAAAAAAGATAAATTGTTTAGATACTGTATACAATCCGTTTACCATTTGAATTTAAAATAATCTTTATAAACGTTTAAATTTAAAGATTTACTTAGATTTAACAAAAAATAAAATTCATCATAAATTCATAAATATTATTAAAAAAATTCCAATTAAAAGTGTATGCAATATTTGTCAGAATATATCAGTTTTTTGAATAATTATTTCAAAATGATTTATTTAATGAAAGAGAGGATTCATTTACTATCACTTTTTGAAAGTAGTTTATAAAATATCCCATAATTTTATAACTTTCAAACAATTAAGAAATTAATTTTAACGAGGATTATTATATACTCTATAATTTTTTTAATATACATTATAAATACATTAAATATAATTATAA
>OLRB01001487.1_pt1 | contig 9784 bp, 4 predicted proteins | sample 1672751 | NCBI WGS metagenome assembly OLRB01 (sample SAMEA3136720, study PRJEB25190) | human gut metagenome | biome: human gut; feature: human-associated habitat; material: faeces | place: Austria | collected 2013
GTGGACTTCTACGAGGAGCACAACGACCGCCTCGAGGAAGCGCGGCGAGGAATGCGGACTGAAGACCTCATCTATCCGCAGATGAAGCTGCTCGACATGGGCTTTTGGCAGGTTGGGTTCGAGAAGAGCTGAGGGTCAGAAAGTACTGACATGCTCGTCGGCGGAGTTGGTGCCCTCATGACGTGTAAACTCTACTGCCTCAACTTGCAAAATTGTTTGACGTCGATCTGTTATATGAAGCCGCGTAGGGTACTGTTGGTTTGACACCTAGGTCGAGAAGCAATTTTGGTGATAAATGCCCAAGAGGCTGCCGATGTTGACATGATTCGATAGCTGGAGGAATGGTTATGGCATGGGTTGAAATTGTAGGATTGGTTGTTCCTGTAGTTCAGGAATGGCTGGAGACGCTTGTAAAAGTGTTTGGCCTTCCTACAATCATCTTGCCGTTTATTAAAGCTCTTTTCAATATATTTTACAAAAATGCTAATTCTGTGGATTTTCAACTATGGTTTCGTAGTGGCCGAAAAATTAAAGGATTAGGGTGGCTGAAATTCTTTCGGAAATCCGGTGCGCTTAGTTCGAGAAACAAAATATCGCAGGCTGTTAGGCAGCAATTAACCCGTGAGATCACCAAAGATGTTGTTCGTTCATATTGTATCGAAAGGCGGTCGCATAGGTTAAGCCGTGATACTAGGGACTTTATTTCTTTGATGGTCACAATGCTTATTTGTGCTATTTTGCTTATTGTCTTCGTGGCCCTCCCGAAATCTGAGAGCTTTTCCTCCGCGCAACAACCTTTCGTTAGTTTCGTAGCATTTATGCTAGTTTTGAGTATTGTTATCTTTTTTTGCTTTGTGGTATTGCAGTGTTACTTCGTGTTCACACGTTTCCGTGATGAAGTTTCTAGTACAACTAATGCATGGAATGCTCAGCTAGTGATCGTTCCATTCGACTCGATTCGATACTGTGTTGAGAAAGATAGAGATTACATATTCGTTGACGCCACCATTCGGTCGCGCTATCAAGTCCCGTTTATGGGGAGCGCAGACGGCGTACAGATGCTTCTCGATCATGGTGTCGCGATCGATGAGGTTGCGACTTTGGAGAAGTCTGAGGCGAAACAAGTTAAGTCAGGTGACTTTGACGAAGTGGCTGGCAAACTCGTCGATTCCTTCCTTTCAAAGGCTTCGATACGCGACAACGAGTCCGTCTTCTTTGTCTTCTCGCAGGCAGGTATCACTGCAGTTCTCGTCACGCAGCTGTTGCGAAGTAAGGGGCTACGAGCGTTCTACATCGGCGCGACAAACGGTTACGAATCTGAAGTCAGAGAGACTATTCGGGAGATTCGCATACTCCGTGAGAGTGGTCTGATCTGAGTCGCTCAGGGCTTCGGTGGCGTGCTGAATGGACGGATTGGCGGCTCTTCGCATTTGAGGGTGTAGGTGTGGTGGGTGGGGTTGGGCGTGTCGTGGTTGTGTAGGGGTCGAGGTCTTTCGATGATGGAGATTCCTACACCGTCCATCCGAAAGACCTCGACATGCCCAATACTACCTTTGATCGCCCCGACCTGAGCGCGTTCACGCGCCTGGATGACCTGGGCCTGGAAGTGACCGGCCAGCGCATTGAGCCAGACCACGCAGTGTTGGCATGCCGCATCGTTGGTGAGGATCGGTGGTGTCGCCGCTGCGGGTGCCAGGGCGAGGCGCGTGACACGGTAGTCAGGCGCTTGGCGCACGAGCCTTACGGGTGGCGTCCCACGATTTTGCACGTGAGCGTGCGCCGCTACCGGTGCCAGGAGTGCGCTCACGTGTGGCGCCAGGACATGAGCCAAGCGGCCGATCCGCGCGCCAAGCTCTCACGGGCGGCGGTGCGCTGGGCGCTCACTGGGCTGGTCGTCCACCATTTGACGGTGGCGCGTATCGCCCAGGCCCTGGGCGTGTCCTGGAATACCGCTAACACTGCTGTCCTGGCCGAAGGAGAGCGCTCACTGATCAACGATCCGACCCGGTGTGAAGGCGTGCGTGTCATTGGCGTGGATGAACACGTGTGGCGCCACACCCCGTACGGCGACAAATATGTCACCGTCGTCTTGGACTTGACGCCCATCCGAGATCGCAGTGGCCCCTCCCGGCTCTTGGACATGGTCCCGGGCCGCTCCAAAAAGGTGTTCAAAACCTGGTTGGCCTCCCAGCCCGACACGTGGCGTGAGCGTATCGAGATCGTCGCTATGGATGGATTCACCGGGTTCAAGAGCGCTGCCGCCGAAGAACTCCCCGGCGCGACCACGGTCATGGATCCCTTCCACGTCGTACATCTCGCTGGCAACGCCTTGGATGAGTGTCGTCGGCGCATTCAGCAAGAACTTCACCATCGGCGCGGTCGGGCCACGGATCCCCTCTACAAGGCCCGCAGGGTGCTGCACACCAGATCCTGTCTACTCACGGCGCGTCAGCAGTACCAGATACTCGACCTGTTTTCCGGCGACGAGCACGTCGCACTTGAGGTCACTTGGAGCGCCTATCAGAACATTATCGACGCCTACCGCTCATCCAACGCGCGTGGGGGCAAGACTTTAATGCACGAGGAAATCACGCGCCTCACCTCCACAAGCGTGCCCTCCTCCCTCACCGAGCTCATCACGCTAGGTAGGACACTCAAACGCCGAGCCACAGACATCCTGGCCTACTTCGATAACCCCCACACCAGCAACGGCCCCACCGAAGCCATCAACGGACGCCTCGAACACCTACGCGGCTCCGCCCTCGGATTCCGAAACCTCACCCACTACATCACTCGAGCACTCCTCGAAACCGGCGGATTCAAACCCCAACTACACCCCCAATTATGAAGAGCCGGATTGGCGAGCGATAGCCCGGATCGAGACCCGTTGTTGATGCTGGCAGAGCGACGACATTCAATGCTCGCGACATGGCGGGGGCTCAGTGGAGAGTATTCTTTTCCCCGGCTCTGGATTGGGTGGTGCAGCATGATCGCCGCGCGTAGCTGACTGCGCAACAAGCTGGATACGTGACAGTGGCGGTGAGGCCCTAGGGACCTCACCGCCACTAGTCGTTCATGGACGTGCGTGCTCTGCTTCCGCGGGCCGCCGGCTTCTCAGGCTCGGAGGCAGTACACCCACGGAACGAGCCCGCTCATCCGCGTGGAACTCAGCGCTGCACCTCAGGAATCTCTAGCTTCGGCAGCGTCGCCAGGAGCTCCTGGGTTCGCATCGAGACGGTCACCAGGCGCTTGATCAGGTCCACGACCGCGTCGGGGCGGCCCTGCTCGCGCAGGAAGTCGTTCGGGTCGTTGACGATGCCCGACGCCTTGTCCGTCTTCACGTGGTAGCGGTCGATGATCCACTCGAGCGGGCTGCGGCCCGAAATCGAATAGCCCTGTGCTTCCGCTGGAATGCCCGTCAGTGTCACGTAGTCGTTGTACTCCAACCGCGTGAAGTCCTTATCGCGTCGCCCTAGCTTCGGGAACCGCATCTTGCGCTCACCGATCCGGTAGCGCTCCCACGGACCCGCGGGCGCGTGCAGGCTCGCCTCCTCTTGCACCGACGGATACGGCTCCACCCGCTCGTAGTTCACGTGCAGGTCCGCCAGCTCGCGGCCCACGCTCGCATACGTGTGGAAACCCGCCGCGCGAGGAATGTGCGGCAGCATCTTCTTCAGATCATCCTCGTAGCGCTCCCGATACTCCGGGTGATGCAGCAGCGCGTACACGTAGAAGAAAATGTCCTCCTTCGTGATCCCCGCATCCCTGTAGTGCTCCCGGTACGAGGCCAGTGTCGCGTCCGTGACGTTATCGACGCGGCGATACCCGTCCAGGATCACCGGGATCTGGTCGCCGATCGGCCGCGAGAAATCCAGGGACGAGGCCGTGGCCGCCCCATCCGCCCGGCTCTCCGAGGAGGTCGCCAGGTCGGCGAACAGGTCGGGCTCGCCACCGGAGGTGGGGGAGAGGGGCTCCCATGTGTAGAGGGGGAATGTCTGTGTTGTCCCGAGTGTATGAAGGTCTGGGAGGAGGATCGTCATGAGAGCGGTAAGCTCTTTGCGAGAATCATCCTCCGTAGCGATTAAGACATTCTTGTGAAGCGGTGTAGGGAACATCTGTGGAAGCTGATATGTGTCATTATTCAGCTGTCTTGATGAGTCAAAATAAACGTGCTCCACTGTGAATGGTCGATAGAGGGAAGTGTTGACTGTTCCAAGACGTTTTGTAGTGATTCCTCTACGTATGTTCGAACGATTCCTTCGGTCTATGCTACCTCTTGTTGGATCGATGGTGAGATGATCAAGCACTGCTTTTTCAGAAATAGAGGGATTGCCGCCACTCTGAGTGAAAGCGAGCATTTGCTCGTTTAAGTATGCGATATGATTGTCAATATTAGTATTCAATCTTGTTTGATTGAAGTTGTAGCACCATGAGTCTCGGGCTGTAACAAGGCCCAGAGAGTACTGTCTAAATACTGCTGGTGTTTGTTCCTTACCTTTCAACGCTTTGTTTCCGATTTCCTGGAAGGACGCGAAGCGCTCGTCGCGGGAGCTGATCCAGTCACCATGATGGTTCGGTGTGATGGAGCGGAATACGTCCGCGCCGCTGATCCCCTCAACGGATCCGTAGGCGGCGATCTGGTCGAGCTTCTCCTGGCGCGTCGCGTAGTCCTCCGCCTCCGCGTAGAAGATTTCCGCAGTTCCGGAGTGGGTGGGATCCTTCACCAAGACGGTGATGGCTACACCCGTGCGAGAACCAGACTCGAACACGTTTCCGCCTTCGCGTCGCCGGCGGTCACCGGACGTTCGCGCGTTCCCCTTCAGGTCATAGACGAAGATTTGGGAGAACTCATCCTGCAGTGTAAGACGCACACCGTCTGTGCTGTTTGCGTCGAGGAAGGAGCTGTTGGAAACGAAGGCGATTATGCCTCGTTCTCCGATGCGGTCCGATGCCCAGCGCAGGGCGCGGAAATAGGAGTCGTAGAGCTTGGTCATGAGGCCGGATCCAGACAGCCTTACGTAAGACTCTTCAATCCTTCGATCAAGGCGTGGATAGGGCAGATTTTGATTATTGTCATTCGCGCTGCTTTGTCCGACAGAGTAGGGCGGGTTCATCACGATGACCGTGATCGCCGAATCCTTCTCCGCCTTCGCGCGCTCGTTGTTGGCAGCCAGACCCTCGAAGTCCTCGGTGATCGTGCCGTCGCCCTCGTGCAGCTGGAAGGTGTCCGTCAGCGTCATGCCCGGGAACTCCACGTAGCCCTCGTCCACGCCCTGCTCGGTGCGCACCTGGTGGTACACCTGCTCGATGTTGATCGACGCGATGTAGTAGGAGAGCAGCACGAACTCGTTCGCGAAGATTTCGTTCTTGTACTTGTGCTCCAGGGCCTCGGGCGGGATGACGCCCAGCTGCAGCAGGCGCGCCACGAAGGTGCCCGTGCCCGCGAAGGGCTCGATGATGGCCACGCCCGGGTCCCCCAGACTCTGGCCGAACGCCGTGCGCATCGCGTCGTCCGCGCTGCGAATGATGAAGTCGACGACCTCGACGGGCGTGAAGACGATGCCCAGGCGCTCGCTCATGCGCGGGAACGCCTGCGAGAAGAAGCGATCGTAGAGCGTACGCATGATCTCCTGCTTACCCGCCAGGGTATGCACGGCCTCGATGCGCTCGACCATCGCCCGGTAGAAGGAGTCCAGCTCGCGGCGCTCGTTCTCGAACATCGAGTGCGACGCCAGCATTTCCACAATCGTGTTCATCGCGCGGCTCACCGGGTTCTGCTTCGAGAACGAATGATCCGGGAACATCGCGTCAAAGAGCGGGGCCGTCAGGATGTGCTGGGCCAGCATCTCCACCGCGGACTCGTTGTCCACGGCCGGGTTCAGCGTCGCGCGCAGCGCGTTCACGAACTCCTGGAACGCGTCCTGGCGCTCCGGATCCTCCAGCAGGCGATCAATGAGGTGAATGTAGCGGTCCGCCACCGTCGCGATGTCCTTGGACCAGTCCTCCCAGTACAGGGACGAGCCCACCTTCTTCACGATCCGGCCGAACACCGACTCCTTCCAATCCGACGGCAGCAGCGTCAGCTGGCCCTGTATCCCTTGGGCTACCCCGTCCGCGCCGGAACCCGAAGACCCGGCCCCGGCCTCGTCCCCATCGGGCGCACTGCCGCCGAGCGGATCGTCCTGCTTCTTCGCCTTCTCGAGGGAGACCTGCTCGACGATGATGTTCTCCGGCCCCTGGCCGTTGAGCTCCATCGAGTTGATCGCTGCGTCCAGGCGCTCGTCGTGCGCGCGCAGGGCCTTGAGGACCTGCCATACGACCTGGAATCGCTTGTTGTCGTCCAGCGCGCGCTCCGGCGCCATGCCCGCCGGCACGGCCACGGGCAGGATGATGTAGCCGAAATCCTTGCCCTCCGCGCGGCGCATCACGCGGCCCACCGCCTGAATGACGTCCACCTGCGACTTGCGCGGCGACAGGAACAGCACCGCGTCCAACGTCGGCACGTCCACGCCCTCACTCAGGCAACGCGCGTTCGTCAGGATACGGCACACCGGGACCTCGTCCGTGCCCGCACCCTCGGTCAGCCAATCCATCTCGCGCGCACGCACCGCCGCATTCATCGTGCCGTCCACGTGGCGGCACTCGACCTGCAGGTTATCCGACGCATCGTCGTTGCTGAGGTCGCTCAGGCCAAAGGGGCCGTTCACCAGGTCCGGGAACTGATCCGTCACCTGCTTCGATGCCTTGATGTCCTTGCAGAAGGCCACAGCGCGGCGCATTGGTGCGCTATCCTCGCCGTAGTCCACGTCCGAGCCGCGATTCTTGCGCTTCGCCAGCGCGTTCCAGCAGCCCGTCAGCTTCGCGGCCGTGTCCAGGTTCAGCTCGCCGCCCATCTCAGCGATTGTCTGATATTGGCCCGACACCTCCTCCTCGCTGACCGTCAGGATGATGACCTTGTAGTCCGTCAGCAGGTTCTCCTTCACCGCCTGGCCGAAGCCCAGGCGGAAAAACACCGGACCGTAGGTCTCCTGATCGTCCATCGAGGTCAGGATCGCGTCCTTCTCCGATGCCCTGCTCTTCGCGTTCTCCGCGAAAATACGCGGCGTCGCCGTCATGTAGAGGGTCTTCGCGCGGCGGATGAACTCGTTGCTGTGGATCTTCGTGAACGCGCTCTCGTCCTGGCCCGTCAGTGTCGCGCCCGTCGTGCGGTGGGCCTCGTCGCAGATGATCAGGTCGAAGTCGCGCCAATTGTCGCCCGCGATCTCCTGCGCGCGGTGAATGACGTCAATCGACTGGTACGTCGCGAAGACGACCTGCAGGCCCTCCGTCGCGTTATTCGCGTTCAGGGAGTCCGCGAGGCGCTGGCCGTCCGTCGTCGCCGGAATCGGCAGGTCCACCGCTGACTCCTCGGCCGTGTCGTTGCGCGCCGACGAGGACACCTTCGTATCCGAACACACCGCCCACGCCGTGAACGCGCCGTCGGCCTCGGCCGCCCAATCGTCCAGCGTCTGCTTGAGGAGCGCGAGCGAGGGGACCGCGAAGAGGATGCGGGCCGTGCCGCCCTCCTTCTCCACGAACTCGCGCGCGATCGTCAGGGCCGTGAACGTCTTACCCGTGCCGCACGCCATGACCATTGTGCCGCGGTCGTGCTCTTCGAAGCCCGACATCACCGCGCTGCGAGCACGCACCTGATGGTCGCGCGGAACCTTGCGCTCACGGGTTTTCGGAGCCTGCGTCGACCCCAGCGAATACGTGCGCCAATCGATGTCCGAATCGCGCAGATCCGCCAGCGTGATGCGGGAAACCGGGATCTGCTGGCCCTCGATCGCATCCTGCGCGTTCTTCCCCCACGGCGCGCCCGACGTGTCCACGACGATGCGGCGACCGAACGGCTCCTTACCCGACGCCGACAGGAACGAATCGATATCCGCTTTCTGAATGCGGTGACCCATCGCGTAGAACTTGCATTGAATCGCGACCGGACCCTCTTCATCCCGGACCGGGATCGCCACCAGGTCGATGCCCGTGTCGCCCGTGCGGCGCTCCGGCCACTCGCTCCACAGGTAGATCTCCTTGAACTGGTGCGCGAAACGGGCATCGTGGAGCAGGAATTGGCGCGTCAGCTCCTCAAAGAGCGTGCCCTTCTCGCGCTCGCTTGTCGCACGCGCACGATACTCATCCAGCAGCGCATCCAGCGCCGACTTCGATGAGGTGTTTGACGAGGCGGGGGCGGCGTCATCTGACAAACGTTCCCTGACGTCGGGGGTGTCGGTGGAATCCGCTTTCGTACCGGGCAGTGCCATGAAGTCGTCGTTGCGCGCAGCAGTCATGTGACCAAGGATAGCGGGTAATCTACGGCACACAAGTGAGGTGAGTGTGTCGGGTAGGGGTACAAGGGGATTGCTGTGCGTGAAGTTGTGGTGATAAGGGTGATAAGTCTGTTACGTTAGCTGAACCTTTGTGCTGCCCGGGGTGGACGCAGATGAGCATGGCCCTCTTTAACGTGTCGTTTGTCGGCTAGGGCTGTTGAGGATGAGCTGTCGATGACGGTAAAACCCTTCAAGGGTCAAGGTGAATGGAACCCTGGTCACGCCGATTGAAAACACAACATGACGACGACAAAACGGAGGTGGCTACCACCATGTTTGAGAGACCGATCAATTACCCCTGTGCCATCGCGGACCAGACGAAAGAAGGGGCTCAAGCAGCACTGCGGTGGGCACGCCAGCACACGGGTGCAGGGCAAATGCTCACGCTGTGGGTCACGCAGAGGAGAATCCTCAATCGCAATGAGTTCCTGCAGGATCTATCGAAACATGAGGGGGTGGATCTTGAGATTGCGGTATGGAAAGACATACACCGTGTCAATGGCCCTGTTCTTGCGATGTATCCCGATGCTGAAGATCTGGCATATCCAGCTGGAGCGCGGGGAGTGACGGCACTGGCAGTCGTCCAGTGGTCAAGTCCGCTGGAGACCTGGGCACAGGAAGTTAACGCTGAGGTCGTTCACACCTTCGAGCCGGTTGTGGATCGCGGGTCTCTCCCAGGGCTTGAGCCTGAAACTGAACTCACCCCGACAATTATTGATGCGCTCGAGCGGATAACTCAGATGATCAACCATCACAACACGATCTCTGCGGGCCGTGACAAGAGAGACGTGGTTCAGCCGCTGCTTCGCCTACATGATGAGGGGATTATTCTTCCTCCGAAGAAGATGGCTGAGTGGGCAGTTGCTCATGGATGGTGCGAAGAAAATCCCAAGGAACTGATTGATTTAGCAAAGAAGATTAACAAGGGCGTTCGTCCGCGCTGCCAGCGGTACTGAACGTTACTCAGGTGAGGGGGCGGCGTCTTATCTCGCGTTGTACCGGGTTGGACGCTGTCCCATGTCGCACAGACGTGCACGTATGCGACGTGTTGTGGAACGGATGTTCTTGGCTCGGTGCGCGCGTATGTGTGTTGGTAAGGGTTCGAGGTGGAAGGTGGGGGTTCGTGTACGTCACGCGCCGAACTGGTCCGACAAATCAGCCCGCAACCAGCCTCAACGTGCCCCGAAACCCCGCCACGGCCTCGTCCGAAGCAGAGCCAAAAAGTGAACGCCACCACGAAAAATGGCTTAGGATGGTGGGCGCGCCGACGAACCCCAATGACGGGAACGACCGGCACACCACAGTATCCAACGCAGCAGCAACACACCAACCAGCAGACCGCAAGGCCAGCACAGCGCGGAAGCACCGTCGCAACCGTGCGCAGCCGGAGCGCAGCGGGGGAGCGGCACCGCAAC